>Ga0272441_10005461_pt1 | contig 22059 bp, 16 predicted proteins | sample SSMProp6N_FD_193582 | JGI IMG/M metagenome (GOLD analysis project Ga0272441, IMG submission 193582) | Marine sediment archaeal communities from Little Sippewissett salt marsh, Falmouth, MA, United States - SSM-Prop-6N | ecosystem: Environmental > Aquatic > Marine > Wetlands > Sediment ... | reverse complement strand
CATCCGGAACCGTCCCAGTCATGACCACAGCGTCCAGGAGCGCCGATGCCTTCACCTGCGCGCGCGGCACCACCGACCGAATACTCGCCTGCAACCGCTCCAGGTCCAGGTCGACGGCGACGGTGAACACCCGTTGCGTCCCGCCATCCACTGTCACCACCAGTTGCGTCGTCCCGAACGACCGGCCGTTCACGAGGATCTGGCGCGTGCTCATCGGCGACACGTCCGCGATCTCCGGGTTTGCGATCCGCATCTCCCGAACCGGAACGTTGAAATCCACGAGCACGCCCTGGTTCACCGGCACCGCGATCAACTGCCCCTGCGGTTGGGCCTCGTGCACGCTGATCCGAACATCCGTCGATTCCTCCGTCGCCGGCTCCGAGCCCTTTTGCCCGAATCCAAACGCAACAGACGACGCGACCGCCACAACGGCGACCACGCGAAGTGCGCGGCGTGGACAACCCCGACGCGCGGCAGCGATGTCATACGGTGCGTTCATTCTGTGGGCTCCTCTGGCTCACTGCTCGCCCCCTGATCCTGCCCAGCCCCATCATCCGCATCCAGCACCGGGTACGGCCCCGACCCTGTGGATGCCGGCGAAATGCGACCGCCGGGCACGTCCGAAACTCCCTGGCCCGACCCGCCTTCCGTCCCCTCCGTGATCCGCTCATCCGAATCGCGGTGCTTGAACTGCACCTTCTCCGCCTCAGGCCCGTGATAAACCGTCATCGTCCAGGGCTTCGGCGGCGCCATCGCGACGGCGACCGGCGGCTGCTCGGCCTGCTTCGCAAACATCGTCCCCAGCAGGTCAAAAAACGACGGACCCGACGCGGTCGCCGCAGGCTCCGCCGCCGCCGCCTCAGCCGCTTCCCCCGTCAACTCCAGGTCGCTCGCGACCACCTGGTCGTCCAGAATCTGAGAGTCCGCATTACCCCGCAGTCCCAGCTTGATCTGCCCCCGCTGCTCAGCCAGCAGCAGTTGTTTCTGTTGATCCGGCTCCACGAACAGCACCACCGCCCGCACCATCCGGTTCCGCCCCTTCGGCTCTTCCTCACTGCTCGTCGCCGGACTGAGCCGTTCACCCACCGCCGCCACCTCGACATTCTCGATGATCGTGCGCGCAATGGTCTCCTGGCGCTTGCCACGCCGGATCTTGAACGACCCAACCACGTCCACGAAGCAGCCCGGCTCGAGGTGATAGTCCACCCCCGAGCTCGCATCGATCTTCACCGCGACCGCACGGTACCCCGGCTTGACGTAAATGCCGGCCTTCGTCCCCTCCGGCGCCAGCATCGTCTCCAAGACTGGCAAACCTCCCGGCATCACCACCCGTGGCACGCGACCCACCAACGCTTCCTTCTCGCTGAACGCGCCCTCCGGCACCAGGTCCGGCGGAAACGGCAACGACTGCAGCATCTCCTCTGTGATCGCCGTCCCGCGCGGTATGTCCTGTTTGGGCCCCCAGACCTGCGTGTTTTCGGCGGGCTTCTGCGCTCCCCGCGCGCTCTTCAGCGTGTCCAGCCCCAACTTGAGGGCCAAACCACCGATGCCCAAGCCGGCGACCAAGGGTATCAGCGCCTTTGCGTTCATTATTCTCCATCCTTGCGCAGCATCGCGGGCGTTGGCCCGGGCCGCTCGTTCGGCGGCCTCCCGTCAAAACACATTTCCGGCGTGCACGCGCACGCCGGTGCCATCGCTTCCCTGCCTCCCGCTGTCGCTCCCCCCTAGTCGATCCCCTCCTTTCTCATCGAACAGGTGGCCCCCAAGTCGTAATCGGTGCTACCGAAGTACTCCCCGACAAGCGATACGTCGGCGTACGGCACAGCCACATGAACCGTTTCCACCGGGCTCGACGGCTCCGCACGCGTCAAGTCCACCGTGTACGACGTGATCCCCAACGGCGTCATGTAATCCGAAACACGCGTCAGAACCTCGTCCTCCGTCGACCCCGGCAACGCCGCCGTCCGTGCACCCTCACGAGACGCCGTCACCAAAGCCTGACGAACCGTGAAAACCCACCCATACTCAATCATCCCGAACAGAATCGTCAACAGAACGGGCAGAACCACGGCCATCTCCACCGCGGCACTCGCCCTCCGCTTGCTCCTTGCCCTCTTTATCACGGCAACCAACCTCCGACGTAGTACGTCAACAGAACCAGGATCGTCCCCGCAGTCAGCGGAACCCCGTACGGAAGAAGCTGGCTCGTGTCTCCGAAGGTCTTCGCACCTCCATACTCGCCGAATGCCGTATCAAATCGCCGCATCTTCGTCATGATCGTCTGGATGTTCGTGTAGGCGTGCAGCACGCGGCCCGTCGTGCAGATCATGATCACCGCCGCCACTCCGCCGATAACCGCTCCCGCCGCGAAACACAGCAGCGTCAGCCACGGTCCCAGCCAACACCCGATCGCCGCCATCAGCTTGACATCCCCCGCCCCCATCCCATGCATCAGCCATGGAATCACCAGGACGCCAAAACCGACCGCCAGGCCCAATAGGCCCCATCCCACGCCGCCGACGCCATGCACATACCACCCAAACGCGCACGACTGAACGGCCAGCCCAATCGCCGCCAGAAGCGCGTTGAGCCAGTTCGGCACACGACGCTCGGCATAATCAACCCACGACGCGTAGAGAATGCCGGGAACGAGAACGGCAAACGTGATCTGCCAGTAGTGGTCCGCAAAGAAGCTCATGATCGTCGCAAGCCTCGCTGTCGAGCCCATTTACATCGTTTGGCCACATTCCCTGGAAGCTGTAGCCTCCTCTTACATCGGACGTTCCGGGGGGGCAGGCGAGAAAGAGGAGCGGCGGCTACCGCGTCTGCGGCGCCGCCGCCCGATTGCCTTCAGTCGAAACGACCGCTCCGCCGCTAAGGACTACGAGCCGGTGTCGCTACCATCCGGCAGGTTGCCGGAGATGTTCGAGAACGTGCCTTGAAGAGCCGTGCCCAGAGCCGTAATGGCTGTGATGCACGCGATAATAATCAGAGCAAGCATCACCGCATACTCGGTCGCGGTAGGACCGTCCTCGCTCACGAGGAAAGCTTTCATCCGAGAAACCAACGCGTTCATGAATCTCCCTTTCTTGCTTGCAACCTTGGTGCGGCTTGACGCCGCCATTCTTCACCGTCGCTTCCATGCGACCCACAACGAAACAAACCTATTCCACTCCGGATAGCACACAACGCTGCACCATCCTGCGAACGCTGCCCTCTGGAAGCTTTACTTGCTTGTCCCCATCGCCAGACCCGATTGAGTCCAACGTGCCACGCTTCTGATCCCAGGAGCCGTCGCGCGGCAAACCTAGTCTCCAAAACGTTCCCGCCATCAGCAAAAAAAACTCGCGAATTAGCTGACGAACAGCAAATGACGTGAACCCGCCCCCGCGAAAACGGCCCCCTCCTTCAACGGTCAGCTACGAATCCACCGACATCGCTCCACGCATCACCGCCACCGGCGAACGCACCGCGTGCCAACGCTCGAATTGCGCCGTAGCCTGCCCGATAAACATCTCCACCCCCGTTACGCATGTGCAGCCCCGCGCCCGGGCATCGCGCAACAGTTGCGTCTCCACGGGCCGGTAAACTGTGTCAAACACCAGCGTCCCCGACCGCAAAGCCTCAGCCGGCATCGGCGACGCATCCACCGACGGCCACAACCCCACCAACGTGCAATTCACCAGTACCTCACCCGCATACCCGACGCGCTCATCCCACGGCCGCCACGCGCAGCGCAGCTCCTGCGCCAGATCCTTCGCCCGCCCCGCCGACCGGTTATAGAGCGTCACGCCGCACCCCTCGTCAATCAGCGCCGCTGCAATGGCCCGTGCCGCTCCACCAGCCCCCAACACCGCTACCTCCCCGCCTGCGAACCGCGCTGACCGCTTCAACGCTCCCATAGCCCCCAGTCCATCCGTGTTATCACCCTCCCACTTCCCATCCACACATTGAGTCAGCGTGTTCACGGCTCCACACCGCCGCGCCGCCGATTTCACAATGTGCCCCCGCGCTTCCAACCACCGCAACGCATGCTCCTTGTGCGGCACCGTCACGCTCAACCCCCGTACGTCGAGCACCTCCTCCCGCTCCACAAGATCCATGAAGGCCGCGAAATCATCCCCCGCGGGCTTCACCGGCAACGGCACGTACACCCCGTCCACACCGCTGGCCGCCATCGCCGCGTTGTGAATCGCCGGACTCTGCGAATGAGCCACCGGCCACCCCACCACGCCGTACACCCCCGTCTCCCGTCTGATCGCGTCCCACCGATACACGCTGCGCAACTCGGAAATCGTCGGCTGTCCCGGCGCCGACTCGCTCCCCGCCTCGAGGCTCGCGAACGTCAGGAACGCCCCGTGCTTCCGCGCCAGAACACGTGACGCCACGCCGGCAGGCCCCATCGCCAACGCGATCACGTTCGCATGCCCGCACGGCCCGAGTTCATGCAGCACGCGCAGCGCATCGGTCGCATCACCCGCCGTGAAAACCGCCTTGATGACGTCCGCCGGTGTCGCTGCCAATTCGTCCAGGACCACCCGCACATCCCCCGGCGTCCCCCGCAGATCGTGATGCGACACGATCAGGCTGTTCTTCCGCCGCCCCGCGCCGCCCGCCGCCGCCGTCGATCGCACAGCGCAGACCAGCCCGATTTTCTGCCGAACGTTCGCCGAGCGTTGCCATGTCGCGTACTCGATGTCCACAAAGCCCGGGACCAACAACCCCAGACGTTCGATCAGCGCGACGCGGTCAGCCTCATCCCCATCCCAACCGCCCCCCTCCTCCGACGACCGGACCGTCAGGATCAGCGGCATCGCCGGCGGATTCGCCAGCAGCCGTTCAACCGCCCCCACATCCCCAATGCAATCCACGCGCAGCTCGACCAGGTCAGCCCCGGCCGCGCGCGCGGCCTCCACCTGCTGCTCCAGCGGCGGGCTGGCACTGATGATGGGGACAGCGAGACGTGTGGGCTCCGACACCGCCAGCTCCGATTACCGCACGTGATTACAAACCACCGAGCACTTCATTCAACGGGGTGCCGAGCGCGCTGCTGATCCGCGCCAGCGACCACACCGACGTTGCGCTTTTCCCCAACTCGATCTGCGAAAGCTGCGCGGCCGTGATCCCACACTCCGACGCCACGTCGGCCAGCGTCCGCTTGGTCTGCGTGCGCAGCACGCGAATCCGCGTTCCGACTCGGCGATTGAATTCCCCCTCGGACCGCATGCTCAGACCCGCTTCGGCAAGCTGTCGCTGCAACGCCTCCCGCAACGCCTGCTCCTGGACCGGCTTCTGCAGCATATCCCGCGCCCCCGCCCGCATCACCGCGATGACCTGCTGCGCGTCAGGAAACGCCCCCATCGCGATCAGCCGCATCCGTGGCGCGACACGACGCAGTTCCGCCACCACCTCCACACCATCGGCCTCCGCCAGACGTAGATCGACCAACCCCACCTGGCACGGCGCCCGACGCGCATGAGCCAAACCCTCTGCCGGGTCCGTGAAGGTGATCACGTCGAACAAGTCTCCCCCCAGCCAGCGCGCAACCTTGCGGCACACGCTCGCATCATCGTCGATCACCAGAATGCGTACCGGGATCACCTGGGCCATCACGCCGGCATTGTGCCGCAAGTTCAGGCGTTTTCCAACCGGCAGCCACCGCGCCGCGGGGGGTGTGTAAAACTGTACAAGCGCGGCAAAAGCGCCCTGGAGGTCTGGACAACGCCGCCAAACGCGTACAATCTGGCTGCCGAAGGTCGGCGATAACCGCTGGAGAAGGTGTGCGCCTTCCCGTTGGCACGCAACAGTCACCGACCCGACGGAACTCTGGCACCGGCGCACCGCGCCGTGGGAGAGCTGTTGAGATGAGAGCAACTCGAGTATGCCTGTGGCTCGTGATCGTCGGGATGGTCGGCGTCGTCGCGACAGCACAAGACCGCGACCCGTACGACGACGAGGACGCACCACGTCGCCAAACGGAGCTCCCCTCCGCCGGCTTCTGGCCCACCGAACTGATGATGCAACGGGCCATCGACCGGATCACCGACGAGATGGCGTCGCACTACCAGTTCGACGAGGACCAGTTGTGGAACACGCGCGAGGTCATCAAGACCCGCTTCCCCGAGTGGCTGCAGGACAACCGCGCCGAGATCCAGACGCTGATGAACCAGTACTTCGAGGCGCTGCTCGATGAGGAGCCCCCTACGCCGGAGGACGTTGCCGAGTGGGCACAGCGGGCCGCACCACTGTTCGGCGAGTTCAACGATCTCATCGAGAACAGCGCCGACGACATGCGAACGTACCTGACCGACGAACAGCAGGTACTACTCGAGGGTGAGCTGGCGGCGTACCGCGTCGGCATGAAGTATGTCAACGAGCGGATGGCGGTGTGGAGTGAGGGCGGGTTCGATCCCGAAACCGAGTTCCCCCGCAGTCGAAAGGCGCGGCGCCAGATGCGCGAGCGCGATCAGAAACTGCACAACGAGGCCGAATCGGCTAAGCGCGCCGCCATGGGCCTGGAAACCGTCGGTCGCGAGTTCGAGCCGGGAGACGAGCAGGGGAATGACGACACAGAGCGCCAGCCTTCGGTCCAGCCGGCCGGACCGAAAGACGAGTGGCTCCGCTACGTCGAGAGCTTCATCAAACGCTACGGGCTCAACGAGGCGCAGGAGAACAGCGCGCACAAGTACCTGCGGAGCCTGCAGGAGCTGCGCGACCGCTATCTGCGCCGCAAGCTGCCCGCCATCGAGTCCCTCGAAAAAGAGCTCCGCGCGGCCAAGACCGACGAGGAGAAGTCCAAGGTGCAGGCCGCCTACGAGCGGCTCAACGCGCCGCTTGATCGCTACTTCCAGCAACTCAAGGACAAGCTCGATAAGCTGCCGACGCGAAAACAGCGCGCCGAGGCCGCTCACCAACAGGTAACCGAGCGTACGGCCTCGGGAGAGCCAGCCAAGGAATAGGCGGCCAACGCCCGCTGATGCGCGACAGGCGGCGCAAAAAAAGAGAGAGTCCGAGCTCGCCGTAACTCGGACCCTCCAAGCCAGGCTGCCCGCTCAACCGAGCGGTGACCCACAGCCTCGGAGGGTGTATCGTCCGGATGAAGGCGGGAGATTAGCAGGTAGCCGGCACAAGCGTTGTAGCGGGCATGGGAAGGTGGCAGTATAGTCCGATAACGGGTCGCCGCCAGCTAGCACAAGCGTTGACAGCGTCTCCGTCGCCCCCTACAACCTGCTCTTTGCATTGGGTGCTGTCGCCGACATGGGTCGCGCGGCGCGGTCTGAAAGTACCACTGAGGGGTCGCTTTGCGTTTTGCGGTCGAAATCCTGTGCCTGGTGCTCTTCTTCGTGTTGATCGCTTTGCCAAGCCTGTACGGCTTCCACATGTACCTGCTCATGTTCCTCGCGGGGCGCCGCCGAAGGCATATCCACGCCACGCAGCGTGAGGCTGTCAAACGCTACCAGGAGCAAACGCCCGACCCGCAGTGGCCCCTCGTCACCACCCAGCTCCCGCTCTACAACGAGATCGCCGTCGCCCGACGCGTCATCGAAGCTGCCGCTCGAATGGACTACCCGGCCGGTCGACACGAGGTCCAGGTGCTCGACGACAGCACCGACGGCACGCGCCAGGTCGTCGACGAAACCGCAGCCCGGCTCCGAGCCCAGGGCTACGACGTCAAGGTCGTCCGTCGCCCGAATCGAGACTCATACAAAGCGGGCGCCCTCGCCTGCGGCCTCAAGCAGGCGCGCGGCGAGTTCGTCGCCATCTTCGACGCCGACTTCGTTCCCGATCCCGGTTTCCTCCGACGCATGATCCCGCTCATCGCGCAGCACGACGAAGTCTGCGTCGCCCAGGGCCGCTGGGGACATCTCAACGAAGAAGAGACCTGGGTTACGCAGGCCCTCTCCCTCGGACTCGACATGCATTTCGGAATCGAGCAGGGCTCACGCAACTGGAACGGCCTGCTCATGAGCTTCAACGGCACGGGCGGAATCTGGCGCAAGGCCGCCATCGAAGACCCCGAGGTCGGAGGCTGGAGCGGCGACACCATCACGGAGGATCTCGACCTCTCCTACCGGGCCCAGCTCGCCGGCTGGAAGATGATCTACTGCGTCGACGAGGTTTGCCCGTCGGAAATCCCGTCCGACGTCAACGCGCTGAAGACCCAGCAACGCCGCTGGGCGACCGGCACCATCCAGACCGCCCGAAAGCTACTCCCGGCCGTGTGGCGCTCCCGGCTAACGCTCGCCCAGAAGCTCGAAGCCACGCTCCACATGACCCAGTACGCCATCGCCGTCCCGATGATCCTCGTGGCTCTCGCCGGGCGGCTCCTGCCGCTGATGCTCACAGGCGAAACCTGGCCCGCGTGGATCCAGTGGCTCTGCGCCACATTCTTACTCGCCGCCATCGCCCCCTGCATCGCCTACATCAGCGCTCGACACGCTATCGGCGGCCGTATCCCCGGCCCGATACGCATCCTCAAACTCATCGTCCTGGGCCTGGGCCTCTGCGTGAACAACGGCGTCGCGGTCCTCATCGGCCTCGTACAACGCGGCGGCGAGTTCGTGCGCACCCCGAAATCCGGCAGTGTCACACGCCGTGTCCCACAGGCCTACACGGCCATCCGCTCCCGAATCTGGCTCTTCGAAATCCTGCTCGGCATCGCCTGCCTCGTGCAGTGGGCCGTCTTCCTCCGCGTCGACGGAATCGGTGGCCTGTTCCTTCTCCTCTACGCCATCGGCCTCCTGTCGCTCGGCTGGGGCTCGCGGCCGGCGTTTCTCCGGCGACAAGTCGTGCAGAAGCTCCGCACCGTATCTGCCGTGTCTGTCCCCATGGCGCCCCCAACCCGCGAATCCTCGACCGCCGAAGCCCTCGCTGGCTCGACCGCCCGATCATAGAAAATCGACCATGACCGTGTTGGCCAGTAGCCGACCCGCGCGCGTCAGCCGAATCCCAACCTCGTCCACCTCGAGCCTCCCCGCAGACCCGTGCCGATTGATCGCCTCGGAAAAGAAGACCACCGGATCCTCCCCGTAGCGCTCCGCAAAACGCTTCCGATCGATCCCCTCCCCCAAACGTAGCTCCAGCATCGCCGTCTCGCACGCACGCCGCTCGGGCGAAAGACACTCCCGTTCCGCGCGCGGCGACCGCCCCTCCCGGATCGCCTCCACGTACGCCGCCGTGTCGGAGACGTTCTTGTACCGCTCTTCGTCGATGAAGCCCGCCGCCGAGGGACCGACCCCGACGTAGGGCTCGTTGTGCCAGTAGACCAGGTTGTGACAACACTCCGCCCCGCGCCGCGCAAAATTGCTGATCTCGTACTGGTGCCAGCCGCGGGGTGGAAGCGTGTCCATGACAGCCTCGTACAGGTCGGCTTCCACGTCCGGATCCACACGCTGCACCCGCCCCTCCTCCAACTGACGCTGAAGCCGCGTTCCCGCCTCATACGTCAGCCCATAGCACGACAGGTGCTCCGGTCTCAGACCCAGCGCGGCCTCTATGCTCCGCAGCCAGGATCCAAGTGTCTGCCCGGGAATGCCGAAGATCAGGTCCAGGCTGACACGCCCGATCCCGGCCCGCCGACACGTCTCCACGCTCTCCCCCACGTCCGACGGCCGATGCGTCCGTTCCAGCGCGCGCAGCTCCGACTCCACGAAGCTCTGCGCCCCCATCGAAACGCGGTTGACGCCCGCATCTGCCAGAACGGCCGCTACCTCATCCGTCACCGTCGCCGGATTCGCCTCAACCGTGAATTCCACCGCTATCCCGGCGTGTGCTCGCACCTGGCCCAGCAATCGCTCGAGTTCCCCCACCGGCAGGACCGTTGGCGTGCCTCCCCCGACGTAGATCGTCTCAAGGGCCAGTTCGTGTCGCTCCGCGTGATCCGCAAGTTCCCCGACCAGGGCATCCACCACCGCGGCGACCCTGCCCGGATCGATCACCTCGGAATAGAAATCACAGTACCCGCACCGGCTCCGGCAGAAGGGCACATGCACATACAACGATCGGCACGGTCTGGACATTGTCATCACGCCGCCTTTCGCGTAGCATATCGCGCTACGTTCGAGACGCATCATCGCTCTCGGCACAGGCTCGGGGGCGCTACGTGGTCCGAGCGCGCAAACGAGCGTGAGCGCGTTGGGGAGTGCAAGGAACGCCAGGCATGAACGTCGTCTTGATCATGTTTAAGGACAAGGAACGCCGGGAATTCACCGTCCCTGAGGACACAACCATCCTGGGGCGGCGACAAGATTGTCATCTGCGCATCCCCACCAAGGACGTTTCCCGCCAACACTGCGCCATCCTCCTGCAAAATGAAACCGTGGTTGCCAAAGACCTCGGCAGTGCCAACGGCACCTACGTCAACGACAAACGCATCGCCGAAACCGAACTCAAGCCCGGTGATCGGCTCCGCGTCGGCCCCGTGACGTTCGTTGTCCAGGTGGACGGTCGACCCGACCACGTCACACCCGATGACGTGGCGCCCACCCAGCCCGAGACCGAGACCGCCGGTGTGCCTGACGACGAAGAAACATTCGAGCTCGGCGAAGGCGATTTCGACATCGACGACCCGATCTCCGCACTGGAAGAGATCACCGAAGACGACGAGGACGACATGCCCTGATCCCGACGCCAAGGCGCCGGGCTCCTTTCACCTTGCCTGAGACCGTATGGCCGGCCACAACGCAGACCGGCGGGGCAGCACGCACAGGCGCACACGCCTTCGCCGGCGGTGGCTCGCACTTGCGATAGGCACCGTCTTCCTCCTGGTCACCCTCGCCGCCATCCTCACCGTCAGCCACCGGCCCAACTGGTATCACCCGGCTTCCATCGACCACGCCCGCCTCCGGATGGACAAACAGGCGCTCGCCCACCTGCTGGACGAGATCGCCGCCGCCCTCAACGACGGCCGCAGCATCCCCCTCCACCTTCCCGAGGATCAGCTCAACCGCTGGATCGCCGCCCGGGCCCAGATCTGGCCCGACGCCGAAATAGACATGGGGCCGCTCCGGCTCCCATGTGTCACGTTTCTCGACGGAGAAATCCTGGCCGGCGCCACGTTGACAGTCGGCGGCTTCCGCTCCGTCGTCACGCTGCGTGCCCGGATCGACATCCAGGAGGAGAACCTGGTCATCCGCGTGCAGTCGGCGCGAATCGGCGCCCTCCCAGTGCCTCGGCGCTGGCTCCACAGCCAGTTTGCCAGCCTCTCCAGGACCATCAGCCAGGCCACCGCCCCGCGCGAATCCTCGACGCTGATCTTCGAAAACCGCTGGATCTGGCCGAACGGCAAGCGACCATGCCGGCTGGGTCGCGTCGAGGTGGCCCCCGGACGCGTTCACGCCGTGCTGGAGCCCCTGGCCCGTCCCAAACGCTGATTCTCGCCTGCGATCCCACCCCGATCGCGGGCATTCCGCCATACCTGCAGCCGGTTATCGGCTGCCCCAGGCACCGCCACCGGGCACCTCGCCGCTATCCCTGTTTGCCCCAGGCGGTTACATGACACCTGCAACTCGTGCCAGCCGCGCAGAAAAAGCCGTCCTCGCCTCAGTTTTAGGGCTTAAAGGGGCACACAGGGTGTGCTAAGATTCCCACTGGCAAGCAGGCGAGCCGGTCACGGTCTCCCCCTTGCTTGTTGCTGTACTATTAGGTGGGCGTGACCATGCGTGAGATTCTGCTCCGCAGCGTTTCCCACGCAGGTGAGGCCACTGTGTCATTGCGCACGGGCGTCGACCCCAGAGGTCCGGTAAACGCTCCGCCGCCAACGGTGGCCCTTTGTTGGAGGTACCTACCCATGGCATCCCTGTCCCGTCGTTCGGCCAGATGGCCCCTGTCGCTCTTCCTGCTGGCCGCCCTGCCGGTGATCTGGTGCACGGCACCCGCACGCGCCGAGCACAGGAAGTTCCTCGTCATCCTGGCTGACCCACCCAAGGACCACGCGGGCTCGTCGCTCACCTTGCCCAATCGGGCTGACGTGTGGGACGCTTACTTCGACACGACCAAGAACAGCACCAACCCCGACACCGGAGCTCGCGTCGAGTCGTTCGCCGAATGGTGGGAGCAGGTCTCCTACGGCGACGTTACCGTCAGCGGCGATGTCTACGGCTGGTTCAGCCTCCCTTGGTCCACCAGCCCGGCAGACTTCGATGGTGACACGAGCTACGGCTCATCATCTGTAATCCCGCACGTCGAACTGCGCGGCGGCTTCACCTACAACGGCGGTCAGTCGGCCGAGGGCTTCAGCAACGCCGTCGCCAAGTTCAAATACGACTTCGATGGCGTCGGAGAGAACCCAACCTACGGGAATGCCGGCGACCGAGACATTGCGGGCGCAGGCCAAACCGATCAGTACGGTAGCCGCGTCTTCACCCCCGGCGAACGGTTCATGGACGTCAACGGCAACGGCATCTACGACGCCGGCGTCTCCGAATGGGCCATCGACAAGAACGGTGACGGACAAATCGACCTCTCAAGAGAAGCAACCAGCTACGCCAACTTGTTCGCCGCCGACATCACATACCCCGAGGAAGGCGACCCCGTCTTCAACGGCTACACCAACAACACCGAGTGGTTCGACAGCAACGGAAACGGCACCCTCGACTGGGGCGGGACTGAGATCTGGATCGACCGCAACGGCGACGGACAACTCGGCGACCGTGCAACCGCCGAAGAGGACGACCGTCCCGCAACGCTCCTTGAGTTCCTCATTCAGGTCAATGACCCCGAAGAAGACTCCGTCGAATGGTACGACGAGCAGTGGAACGACAACTTCGACTACCCCGAGCCCTTTGAGGACTACCTCCGACGATGGAGCGCCTCTTCGCACGACTTCATCCCCGTCAGCGACGAGTACATTGAGGACAATTTCCCCGGCGACACGGATTTCCTCATCGCCCGCATCGGAAACGGCCTCTACAACTCCCCCGACCGTTGGAGCAACTACGGAAACGTCAACAGCTCCAACAAGGCCCAGGAAACCCTCGGCATCCTGGCCGATGCTGCTGAGCACAGTGAACAGCAACGCCGCTGGCAGTACGCCACCGGCGGTCACGAATACGGCGAGCCCGCGTGGCTGGCCGAACTCTGGCAATACCGCTACGGCACCGGTGCCCCCGACTGGGATTACACGATTCCCTATCTCCGCGTCTTCAATCCCGTCACCCCGATCCCACCGCTACGCTCGGGCGCCGACAACAGCATGCCGTTTGAGCCCAACCGCGGTGGCCCGTTCAACAACGGTGACCCCTACAGCGGTGAGGCGTGGGACGCGACCATCAAGCCCGATCCCGGGAACGCCGACGAGGGCTTCTGGGACGGCCCCGCCGAATACGACGATCTGGCCTCCTCCATCTACCATCAGGCCGGCGATCAGAACATCGGCGAGATCACCTCGCCCTCCAACAACAAACCCTACGGCCAGGATATCGGCGCCGGTGACCCCGTCAGCGTCGCACCCGACGGCTGGATCCCCGCCGCCAGCCCACTGGCCTTCAACGTCCACGGCGACGGCGGCTATGACGCCGGTAACGTCCTTACCACCGAGTTCCTCACTTGGCGCACAGACGGCCAGAGCAGCACCGACATCGGGCTCGACATCGACGGAGACGGCACGCTCGACCGCATCTCCGCCTACCATCGCGACATCAATCTCGACGGTCTCATCGATCTCGGCGAGACCCCCGGCGCCGCCGGCGAGTTCGGCTTGCCGGTCCAGACCGTCGTCTACAACTACGGCGTCGACGCCGACCCCGGCACGCCCCCCAATGGCGGCCCCGAAGGCGAATACCCCTTCAGCCGCATTCGGCTGACGGAGGACTGTGTGGCGGCGCTCGATGACAGCGTCGACTGGGACAACTTCCTCAACGGCCCCCCGCCCTGGGGAAACGCCGTCTCCGGCGTCATCCTCCTGCCGGACGGCACGGCCACCGGGATGTTCTCCCTGCCCGCGTCCGGGTTCTTCGGCATCCGCACGCGCGATATCCAGGATTCCGGCGCAACCGGCCCCGACCGCTACACCCCCATCTCCTTCTTCGACGGCCTCGGCATCAGCCTGGCCGCCGGTCAGGGGGAGGCCAACCTGTTTGACGCCGGGAACACCTACCACACCGCCTTCTCCGCACACGAGTACGGCCACACGTGGGAAGGCTATCCCGACCTCTACGACTACGACGTCTACCGGCAATCCAGCGGCTTCGCCGGCGCCATCATCAACAACCCCGTCGCTCGCTGGTGCGTGATGTCCGGCGGCGGCCTCGTGCACCCCGTGCCGATCTTGAAGGCGGATTCCGGCTGGCTTACCCCCGTCGACATCACGCGCGAGCTCGTCCCCGTCGCGTCGACCACGATCACGTTCCAGCCGTGGGAATTCAGCCGCCGTCGCACCGTCTACGTCTACCAGAACCCGCTCTACGACGGCGAGGAGTTCTACTTCTGGCGAAACTCGCTCGGCATCGAGTCCTTCGACAAGCGCCACCCTGGCGAAGGGCTCCTCATCATGCATGTCGACCGGATCGCCAACCCCGAAGGCCTGCCCATCCAGCAGCGCCTCGGCAGCCACTTTACCTATGAAATCGTCGAGGCCGACGGCCTGCAAAACCTCGCCAACGGCGAGAACATGGGCGACGCCGGCGACCCCTGGCCCGGCGAGTCCAACGCCGTCCTCTGGAACGGCGGCACCGACCCCTCCAACCGCTGGTGGGACGGCCAGGCGTGCGGCCTCCAAATCACCGCCATCGACGAGCAGGAAGATCAGACCGACGTGACCTTCTACTGGTCACCACGCGAGTTGCCCACCTTCGCGTGGATCCAGCCGCCCGGCGGCATCTCCGTCAACGGAATCTACCAGCTTCGCTATCGAGCCTACGACCAGTTCGGCGGCACCGCGATCTCGTTCTACGCCACCGAGTCGGACCTCAGCGAGCAGGACCCTGGCTATGACAACGGCATCCTGCTGAACGCCACACCCGAAACCAAGGCCGCCGGCGAGATCCTCGGTGCCTACGGCGCCGACGTGTCCATGCTCGAAGACGGAAAGACGTACACCTTCTACGCTCGTCTCGATCCCGGCGTGGGCGACGACGGCCGCCGTGAAAACAGCTACTCCGATCCCCGAGCGAACATCAACAACAGCGGCACCGGTGTCCTGTCCATCACGACCGTCGACACCACCATCTCCAAGCTCGAGGTCTGGACCGTCACCGTCGTCGATGACACGACCGCCGGCTCCGAAAGCTGGCAGGTCGTCGGCTCCATCAGCGGAACCCAGGAAGGCCGTCCCGTCACCGGCGTCCCGTACTCCGTCGATGCCGATGAGAACGGGAACAGTCCCGTGTCATTCACGATCCAGTCCGGGGCGATCCCCTTCTCCAACGGTGATCAGTTCGCCTTCGTCACCACCGGCCTCACCGCGCACAGCACCGCCGTCCTCGTCGATGACGGCGAGGTCGTCGAACCCGAGCCCCCCGTCGCCACCCTGCGCGTCGATGGCGCCGTCACCAGCGGCCTCGCGCCCTTCGAGGTCACTTTCTTCCACAGCGAGTCGTACGACCCGCACGACGCAGCGCTCACCTTCACCTGGGACTTCGGCGACAGCTCCACGGACTACTCCACCATCGAGCTCGATCGATCGGTGACCCATACGTTCGAGACGGCGGGCACCTACAACGTCACCCTGACCGTCACCAACGCGTTCGGCTTGTCGGATACGGACGAGATCGAGATCCGGGCCCAGCAGGCCGATCCACCAACGATCCGCATCGACGCCAGCCCCACCATCGGGCCGAGCCCGCTGGAGGTCACCTTCAGCGCCGAACGCACCACCGACTCGAACCCCGGCACCCAGAACCTCGATTACGTCTGGGACTTCGGCGATGACACCGAGCCTTCCCTCGACGTTCGCACGGACCACGTCTTCGCCGATCCCGGGACCTACGTCGCTACGCTCACCGTGACCAACCGCCCGTACGGCGAATCTGCGACCGACACTGTCGAGATCCGTGTGACGGGCACCGCCGCCGACCTCCCGCCCACAGCCGACTTCGACGTCGATGTACGCTCCGGCAAGGCGCCCCTCACGGTCACGTTTGACGGCCGAACGTCGAGCGACCCCGAAGGCGGCGCCCTGACCTACGAATGGAACTTCGGCGATGGAACGACCTCCGAGGACGCCGACCCGCTCGCCGAACACACCTTCGACCAGGCCGGCCGCTATGACGCAACCCTGACCGTCACCGATGAGGTCGGGCAGACCGATGCCGCCACCATCGCCATCGTCGTGACCGCTGATTCCGCCTCCGCCGGACAGGCGCCCGTCGCCAAGATCGTGGCCAGCACCACGCAGGGCGCCGCACCGCTCACCGTCACCTTCGACGGCCGCGATTCGACCGACCCGGACGGCGGTCCACTGTCCTACGGCTGGAGTTTCGGCGATGGTTCCGACCCGACCGAGGGCGACGTCGTCACGCACACCTTCACCTCACCGGGCGAATTCCGCGTCACACTCGTCGTCAGCGATGCCGCCAGCTCCACCGGTCAAGCCACCACGACCATCCTCGTCACCGGCTCAATCGGGGCGGCGGACGGCGGCGACGGCACGGCTGATGGCGGCGACGTCCTCCCCGAGGTCCCCACCGCCTGTGGACCGGGCTGCGGACCAGCCGGCCTGATGCCCATGCTGCTCACGCTCATTGGCGTCGGCGGGCTCCGCCGATGGGGCCGATCGCTCTATCGGTAACGCCTTTACGGCCAACTGAATGCTCAATCCGGGCGCCGTCGAGACAAACCGACGGCGCCCTTTTTCTACCCCCCCACACAATCGCGACGTTCCAACCGGCCCCGCCGGTAGTACCCGCTCACCACATCGGGTATCTTGGGTGAAGGCTCTGGTCGCGCAGCTACGCGTGGTTTCACCCCCACAGGGCGACCGCCACCTCCGTCGGCAGCCACGAAAGGAACGCCCCCGATGAACGGCCCGGAGAAGGCCCTGGCGCAACGCATCAAAGAGCTGCGCCGGCGGCATTTCGGCCCCCGCGGCAAGGACCTCTTCGCACAGCGACTCGGTCTGCCGGCCGACGAGATCGCCCGCTACGAGCGCGGCGGCGTCCCGCCCGGGGAAGTCATGGTCCGCATGTGCGAGCTCACCGGCGAAGACCTCCAGTGGTTGCTCACCGGCGTCGCCGCCCGCGGAACCGTCGTCATCTCCGGGACTCGCGGCCGACACCAGGACCTCCTCGCCCGGCTCGCGCAGTTGCTCGACAGGCGACCCGAGCTCGCCACCCCGGTCGGCGCGTTCATCGACCTCCTCGCCCATGGCGAACAGGCGCGGGCCGAAAGGCAGCCCCGCCTCCCCGAGCCACCCTTGGTCGAGCTGATTCCTATCCTCGAACCCGACGAACTGCCGCTAACTCTCCCAGAGGCGTCTCCCGGCCAGCCCCAGCCCTTCGATCTAGCGCGCCTTGGCGACATGAAACCCACGCCCGAGCACGAGAACGCTTCCGTGACCGAGCCAGCCATGGTTTACGAAGCTGCGGCGTCACAACCCGCTCTGATCGTCACGCTCGAGGGTGCCAACCGGCAGGCACACCGCTGCATTCACAGTGCACACATCGCGCAGTTCTTCCCCCAGGCCTTCGCCGTCCGGCTGGCCGATGATCGTATGAAACCGATGTTCCTCACCGGCGACGCAGCCCTCGTCAGCCCCGGCGTCGGCCCCAAGATCGGCCAGCCAGTCCTCTGCCGCGTTCGCGAGCAGCCCACCGCCCGCTGCCGCATCTGGCTCGGCGACGAAGACAACGTGGTCCACCTTGGACGCGTCGAAGATGGCGAAACAGAGCACCTGCCGAGCGCGGACGTCCTCTGGTCGCTCGAGGTGCTCTTCCGAATCGCACGTGCCGCCTGAACACGCCGCGCTACGCGACACCGCGGTTGCGGACACTCGACGCATACCGCAGACTGCACCGGCGACGTTCGTCTCGGAATGACCTCGGCCGCTCCTGCTCCCCGGAGCCCCCACGATGCCGTTCGATCGATCCGGTCCCGACATCCGCGTTCACCCCGCCGGCCCCATCGTCGGAGACGTGCGCCCCCCGGGCTCCAAGAGCCTCACCAACCGCTTCCTCATCTGCACCGCCCTGGCCGACGGTGAGAGCGTCCTCCGCGGCGCCTCCCTCTCCGACGATGCGCGGGCGATGACTGGCGGACTCGGGCAACTCGGCATCCCTTGCGAGATCAATCCGGCACGAAGCGAAATCCGCGTCACCGGCCACCACGGAAACCTCCCCGACGACGAAGCCGACATCAACGTCGGCCACGCCGGGACGGCCATGCGCTTCCTCACCGCCCTCGCCAGCCTCGGCCTCGGCGACTACCGCCTCGACGGTTCGCCACGCATGCGACAACGCCCCATCGGCGCACTCGTCGGCGCACTCCAATCCCTCGGAGCGCAAATCGGCTACGAACAGACGCCCGGCTGCCCACCCCTCACAATGCGTGCCCGCGGTCTGACCGGCGGAAACGTCGTCTTCACCACGCCGCCTTCCAGCCAGTTCATCAGCGCCCTCCTGATGGTGGCGCCCCACGCCAAACAAGACGTCATGATCTGCATCGAGGGAGACCTCCCCAGCCGGCCGTACGTCGACATGACCATCGACACCATGCGGGCTCTCGGCGTCGAGCTGCTCGAGGCCGATGGACGGCGCTTCGTCATCCCCGCCTATCAGCGCTATCAACCCGGCAACCACCCGATCGAGCCCGACGCCAGCGGGGCCACATACCTGTGGACCGCGGCGGCGATCACCGGCGGGCGCGTCCGCGTCGAAGGCCTCACTCGCCATAGCCGGCAGGGCGACGTGCGTTTCGTCGACGTCTTGGCACAAATGGGCTGCCGCGTGACCGAAGAAGAATCGGCGATCGTCGCCGAGGCCCCCCGTAGCGGCCGTCTGCAGGGAATCACCGTGGATCTCAACGATATGCCGGACACCGCACAGACGCTGGCCGTCGCGGCACTGTTCGCCGACGGCCCGACCGAGATCCGCAACGTCGCCAGCCTGCGCGTCAAGGAAACAGACCGCATCGCCGCACTCGCGACGGAGCTGTCTCGCTTGGGAGCCAAAGTCGACACGCGCGAGGACGGCCTGACGATTCACCCCCCCCGACAACTCGCGCCAGCCTCCATCGACACCTACGACGACCACCGCATGGCGATGAGTTTCGCACTGGCCGGCCTCGTCGCCGACGGAGTCACCATCCGCAACGCCGACGTTGTCTCAAAGAGCTTCCCCGACTACTTCAACACCCTCGAAAGCCTCGCAACCGGCACAGCATGACCAACCCGCACCGCCGCCATGGCTCCCGCTAACCCAGCCCGGTTGGACCCTCCGGCAGATTCCCGCCCGCCGTCACAAAACCCCCGTCACTGGGCAATGGCGGCAGCGGCCCCGGCAGCACACCCCTGGCTTTCGGCCACATCAGCAGCCCTTCGATGATGATCCACACCTGGATGATCTGAATCACCACGCCGAACCCGACCAGCAGAAACTTCTCCTCGCGGTACCAGAGGCCGATCTGGTGCAGCATGGCCCAGCCCGGAACGACCAGCATGATGATCATCGGCAACACCAGGAACCAGACTGGTCGCTTGTGCCGGATCAGGTAAAACGCCGTCACCAGAAACGCCAGCCCCGCCAGCAGCTGGTTCGTCGCGCCGAACAGAGGCCACAGATGAAGCCCGCCTGAGCCGGGGCCGCTCGCACCCGGCGTCATCGCCAGTGCCCCGGCGCTCAGCACGGCGATCGCCGTCGCCACGTAGCGGTTTTTGAGCGCCGGCAGCCGCAGAGCCCCACCGAGTTCCCCGATAACATAGCGCTGCAGCCGTGTGGCCGTGTCCAGCGTCGTCGCCGCGAACGAGGCAATGAGGACGGCCATGATGCCCATGGCCATCGTGATCGGGATACCGGCCCCGCGGAGCATATTGGCGCCGCCCTCAATGAACGCGCCGACTTTCTTCCCGAGGTCCATGCTGCCCCAGTTGCCGCCGTACACCTGCTGCCACGCCGCCGGACCGGACAGCACCTCGCCATCCACCTTCATCAGCGCGTAGGTGTTCGTGCCCGAGTCATACTCCCAGATCCCCATACCCACGCCGGCCGTGCACGCGATGATGACCATGACAGCCAACACGCCTTCGAGAAGCATGGCGCCATAGCCCACCATCTGCGCATCCGTCTCCACGCGCAACTGCTTGCTGCTCGTCCCGCTGGAAACCAGGCAGTGAAACCCGCTCGCCGCACCGCATGCGATCGTGATGAACAGGAACGGAATGACGGGCGGCGCATCGTCCGGGGCCTCTCGCACCGGCGCCGCGACAAACTCAAGCCCCCCGCCAAACAGCCCCGTCGCTACGAGCCCAATGAACAGCAGCGCCAACGCCACCAGCAACTGATGGCTGTTGATGAAATCCCGCGGCTGAAGCAGCGTCCACACCGGTAGAACCGATGCGAAGAAGCAGTAGACCAACAAGATGGCGGTCCAGACCACCACTGCGTTCGCCCACGGTGAAAGCCCCGCCTGCTGGGCGGCCAGACCATCGGCCGCCAGACCACCGAAGTCCGTAATATCCAGCGGCAGCCAGTACGCCCCTACGTACACGCCCACGTACATGAGCGTCAGCGCGACCAGCGACAGCACCATAATGCTGCCGCCTTTCTTGTAAACGAGGTAGCCCACCGCGATCGCGATGGGAACCTCGATCCAGATCGCGAAGACGGAAATCGGGTACAGCGTGAAGATCTTCGCGATGACCAGCCCGAAAATCCCGATCACCACCATCAACACGAGAAACAGCACGCACAAGAGCAGAATGCGGGCCCGCGGGTTGATCATCCGCGCCGCCACATCACCGATCGTCTGCCCGCGGTTGCGCAGGCTGACCACCAGCGCGCCGAAATCGTGCACCGCGCCAATGAAAATGCTACCGATCAGCACCCACAGCAACGCCGGCAGCCAGCCCCAGAACACCGCGATCGCCGGCCCGACGATGGGCCCCGTGCCCGCGATGCTCGTGAAATGGTGACCGAAGATCACCTCGCGCTTGGTCGGCACATAATCCACGCCGTCGTTGATCTCGACGCTCGGACAGATCGCATCCTTGCTGAGCTGAAAGACCTTCCGACCCAGCCAGCGACCGTAGGTGTGATAGGCGATGAGGTAGGCGATGAAAACGCCCACGGCAATGAGCAATACCTGCATGTTCCTCACTCCAGGCTTGGCGTGCAGTGCCGAAGGATGATGTCTGCCTGGCAGGTCGATCGTCAGACGGCCGGCTGTCCGGCGCCTTCCAGCTCCAGCAGCCACCGCTTGAACGCCAGCCCGCCAGGACCGGAGTATCCGCCCAGCGAACCGTCGCCACGCAAAACGCGGTGACACGGCACCACGATCGGAAACGGATTGCAGCGCATCGCCGAGCCGACGGCTCGAGCAGCGTTCGCATGTCCAGCCAGCGCGGCCAGCTCCCCGTACGTGATAGTTCGACCATAACCGATACGCCAGCAAGCACGCCAGACCTTCGCCTGAAATGGGCTCGCATCCCCGCTGTCCAGCCGCACGTCAAACGCGACCCGCTCCCCCTCCATGTACCGCCGCAATGCGTCCACCAACTCCGGCAACAGCGTCTTGTCCTCCGTCGCCTCTCCGAAGTCCTTCCCAATCGCACGCCGCACCGCCACCGCCGTCCGCTCCGGCAGGACCACCCGCCGCAAACCGCGGCCGCTCGCCACAATCCCCATCGGACCGGCTTGCGTCGAGAAAACCCGGAATCGTGTCGCCATCGTGCTCATCCTCGATCATGCCCCCCGCCGCGTTTCGAAACTTGCCGGGGCACGACCGCGTGGCGCCCCGCCAATATCAACTATACTGTTAACCACGCCGGCCGTGCCAGTGCCGCCACCCACGGAGCGGACCCATGCTGCCCCAATGGCTCAATCTCCAGGACCCCTTCGTCAAGACCGTCGTCTATGCGGCCGCCGGTCTGATCATCCTCATCATCGTCGTGCGGATCGTGGCCCGCCGACG
>Ga0272441_10005460_pt1 | contig 22060 bp, 19 predicted proteins | sample SSMProp6N_FD_193582 | JGI IMG/M metagenome (GOLD analysis project Ga0272441, IMG submission 193582) | Marine sediment archaeal communities from Little Sippewissett salt marsh, Falmouth, MA, United States - SSM-Prop-6N | ecosystem: Environmental > Aquatic > Marine > Wetlands > Sediment ... | reverse complement strand
CAAGAGCTGTTCATACCAAGGATAAGCAGTTTCTTGGTAAAAATGCTGAACAGGTTCATCGGAAAAACTTCAACGACCTGGGCCTTAATGATGATACTCTTTTTAATTCAATTTTTACTGATCTTCCCCCTGCTGATATTTTTTTGGACGAGGGAGATTATATTTTTGATTCTGACCTGGTTGTTATACATACTCCAGGCCATACAGCGGGAAGTCTTTGTTTTTACAGTGAATCCCAGGGAATTCTCTTTTCCGGAGACACCCTTTTCTTCGAGGGTATAGGCAGGACAGACCTTCCTGAAGGGAACATGGAAAAGATTCTGTCCAGTATAAAAAAGAAACTCTTTACTCTGCCTGAACTGACCAGAATTTTTCCCGGACACGGACCGGATACTACATTGGAACGGGAAATTCGCCATAATCCATTTGTTTAAGCGAAGATATTAACGAGAATTCCTTTTTCAGAAAAATGAGGGGAATATGGCGCGGTTTTGCCTGCCGCAAGCTGATGGAGTTTTTTTTCATAGGTGTTTATTAACTCATTAACTTTTTCATCACTCAATTCTGTGATTTTAAATACATTTTCGTTTTGACCCTGCAGTTTGTTAAGGCGTTCGATTAGTCTGTCAAGGACCCGCAATTTTGAAAGGGTAAACCCTTCTCCCTGCTCAGCAGCAGGAAACCCCCAAATATGTTTAAATCTGGCATATAGAGACTGATTCCTGCTGACCGGTAAAGAAATTCTTCCGCTGCTGTACTGGGCACGAATGAGATTCGCCACACTCAGGCTTTTGGAAATGCTTACCCCTTGAATATTCATCATTAATCCCGAATCCTCTACTCTATTTATCGGAATTTTCAGGGGGAATTTAATACTGTATCGAAACCTGGTGTTTTTCCGGAGGCGGAATGGATTAGTTATCTATTTTTACGCTCATCAGATGTCTTGCAGCCGATGCACATCAAGGCATAAGGGATAGCTTCGAGGCGCTCCTTGGTGATCTTTTTACCGCATTTTATACATACGCCGTATCTTCCGTTTTCTATTCTTGAAAGGGCACTGTCTATTTGTCTCAGCCTGCGAATATCATTGGAGCTGAGAGTTTCAAGGGTTTTTCTATCGATATCATCAGCGGCAATATCAGCCAGATCCTTTGGATCCATATCACCAATAATTTCCTTAAAATCTTCATTTTCAGAAATTAAAATCTTTATGATGTTCTCTTTTAGTAAGAGCAAAGCCTGCTGCATTTCATCAATGAATACCTTTTCCATTTTTGTTCACCTACCCGCTTTAATGCCGCAATACATTCAGAAAAAGCTATCTAAACTGAAAGGGCAAGTGAATATGACGCAAATGCTAAAAAAAGTCAACAGGTTGACAAACCACTGTAATTAAAATACTATTCCGCTAAACATACTATCCAGGAGGAGCTGTGGCTAAAGAGGAAGCAATAGAAGTAGAAGGAATCGTGAAAGAATCACTCCCTAATACAATGTTCAGGGTCGAATTAAAAAACGGTCATCTGATCCTCGCCCATCTCTCCGGCAAAATGAGAAAACATTACATACGTATTGTCCCGGGCGACAAAGTAAAAGTCGCTCTTTCACCTTACGATTTAACCCGGGGCCGCATTATTTACCGGGAACGTTAAGGTCCTTTAAGATCACCCATACAGCACCGGACCCTCCGTATTCTCTCGAGGGTATTCCTGTTTTTCCTGCATAAGGGGATTTTTCCAGATAATTTCTCACCATTTTCTTGAGAATAGGCTCTTTTTCTGAATGAATACCTTTTCCGTGAATGATGAGGACTTTCTTCAGCTTTTTATTCCGGCACTCATGAAAAAAAGTATCGAGTTTTTCCTCTGCTTCCTGAAGTGTAAGGCCGTGAAGATCAATTGAAGCCTGGGGTTTACTGTTTCTATACTGCTGATCCTGTATATTTTTCATGCTTCCCTTTTCCGAATCTTTATCAATTACAGGATTTTTATCCAGCCACTCAGCAAGAGGATTGGTTTTCTGTTTCGTATTCCGGGTCTTTTTTTCCCATTGATTCAGTATATCGTTAAAATCCATAATCAAATAATAAGCAGACTTTCCTCCGGTATCCACCCTTTTATGCCTGATTCTGTTTGTATGAAATGATATTCCTGTTCGGAATACAGCAGCCGTACTGAAGTACCTTCCCTCATAAAAAACCAGTCGCCTGCCTGGTTTCCAGGTATTTTCTTTACAGCTGTTTCTGTGCTGACTACCCCAAGGGTCCTGTTCCTCTCTACAGCGGAATAGGTAAGCATCCCCGCGGACCCGAAAGTTAAAGTAATGAGAAGAATCATTGCTATTGCATAAATGCTCTTCCGAAAAAGATAATAAATTCCTGAGGAGAAAAGGGCCGCGTTACAGAGAAGGATAAAAAGTATAAAAAAGAACCTCGGATGGTATGTATACAGATTCGCTGACCGCTCAGATAAAGATAATTCCTCCTCAATTATTTTAATACTTTTAATTACCAATTTATCCCGGGGATTGTAATAATTTGCTTTTCGAAGGTAATAAAGAGCCTCGCCCCTGTTCCCCTGCTGGTAGCTTGCTGCTCCGAGGTTATACAGGATATCACCGTTATGAGGTAAAATATTCAGTACATTTTTAAACTGCTGCTCCGCTTCCTCATACATTCCTGAATCGAAGAAGTTAATCCCGGATACTGTATAATCAAAAGCGGCGGAGGGCTCCTCAAATTTCCCGGCTGATACAAATAGAATGATTATGGAAATAAATAAAAATCGTACTTTTTTAAAAACCAAACAGAAAATGAAGGCTAAAACTCCCGGGATCAGCAATGCGTAGCTTCTTGCTGAATTATAAAATTCCCTGGTTTTATTCAGGCTGATTTCTTCAATTCCTTTAATATTTATAATTTCTTTACCGCTGTCATGTCCGGGAGAAGAAACAGAATGCGCCGGCTGCAGTGTCAGGGGAATAGAAATTGAATTCCTTTGTTTTATCTCCTTTCCGTCCGGATCGTACCAGGAAAACCGGGGTATGGAAATTTCAGGAGAAGATGCTGAGATAACAGAATAGGTATAAATATTTTCCTGATAACCTCTGTATCCTGACCGGTCCGGCTGATAGTCTCTCCGGTTTTCCTGATTTGTTAGTGCTCCGCCGGTGAAAGAGGGTTCAGGAAGTTTGCAGTAATTAAGGTTTCCTTCTCCCTGAAGCCGCACATGCAGCACAGCCTCATCACCAATCTTCAAATCACTCTCCTCTACAAAAGCCTCCAAGATGAAATCTCCAATAGCTCCGCTGGAGCTGATTTCTTCAGGCAGAGGGAGGACCTGTATTGACTTGCCCTCCGCTTTAACAGTAATGAATTCATTATCAATAAAAGCTTCAGGAAGCTGGACCCTGCCTGTTGTTACAGGCGTATACATAAAAGAAGCAACAGGAACGGAATATAATTCCCTATCTCCTAAAATCTTTTTACTGATATCTCCCAGGGTATCAACCCTCTCAAATATACCTTCACTCGGGGGCTTTACATTTATGCCGGTTACAACCCCTATTGATTCCTGTTCATTTAATCTGAGGGTTACCGGAATCGTTTCTCCCTGGAGTACCTCAGGTTTTTCTACAACCCACTCCCCTTCGGGGGGAACAACCAGATGATCCTCTTTTTCAATTCCAACACCGAAAGACTTCGGCTCAGTCAGTGTTTCATATTTTAAAGTTGTGCCTACAGCAATTGTAAAACTGTCAATAAGAAACCACCCGCTTTCCCGGGCCCGGAATTTATATGTTATTTCCGTTATCCGCCTGGTTTCTCCTCCTGCAGATACTGTTTTAGGCCTTATATTCGGTCCCCAGTAGAGCTGAAGGCCCTGGGGGAATTCAGGAGGAGTCAGAGACAGAGCTTCAGGGTTCGGATGATCGACTAAAATTGTAATATAGAGATAATCATTTTTTACCACTTTCTCCGGTTCCAGGAGCAGCCTAAGGAACTTGTCCTGGCTGTAGGAAAACAGAGTTGTAAATAACAGGAAAAAGGACGCTGCTACCAGTCCTTTACTGTATCTTCGTTTTCTGAAACATCGGAAGATACCCACCGCTGTTCCTCCTTTCGTTTTACGTAATCAAGAATTCGTTCGGTATATCCCTTCTGTCCCTCTGTCCGTGTTTCTTCTCCTGCAGATTTCTGGGACTTTCCTGATGCTTCCTTGGATTCTATTTTTTCCAGAGACAGTTCCAGGTTCCTTTTTGCATCGAATGAAGAGGGTTCAATTTCCAAAGCTTCAAGAAAATATCCATAAGCCGCCTCATAAAGGCCTTCTTCATATGAATAAACGCCTAGATTAAAAAGAGTGGAAAACTTAAGGCCCGGGCTTGATCCATCAGATACTTTTTTCCATTCTTCCTTCGCGCTTGAGGGTTCCCCAAGGACAAAGTATGTATTTCCTAAATTATACCGGAGCCAGTCAGTATATTTATTTTCTTCCCTATTAATACCCTGGAGATAATGAATATTCGCTTCCTGAAAATCTCCTTTGATAAAAGCCTGATTTCCCCTGAACACGGAAATATGCGCAGATGGCACATTGCAGGAGAAGAGAAGAAAAGTAAGGCTTACTAAAACCGCTTTTAAAATGTATCTTTCCATCGTAAAATCCGTATTATCAAATGTATTGAAAGAGCAGCCAGGGCAAGAAACATAAAAAACCGGTACCGCTCCTTCCTGGTAAACCGAAAATCAATTTCTGTTTTCGGTGAGCTCATTTTTCTCAAAATTCCGGAAATTTCTTTAAGAAGAGAGGGATTTTCCCCGGAGAAATAATACCCTCCGCTCAGTTCTGCTATCCTCATCAGTCTTTTTTCGGTGAGAACTGTAATAACCCTTTCTCCCTCATCGTTCTTCACAAAAGAGCCGTCTGCCAGGGGTATATATCCGCCCTGTTCGGTTCCGATTCCCAAAGCAATCACAGGAATACCGGCAATTCCCGCTTGTCTGGCAGCACTCTCACCATCACCGCTCAGCTGTTCACCATCGGAAAACAGAATAATAGCCTGATTAACCTCCTCCCCGCCGGGTAAGGCCTGCACACTGTGGTTAACCCCTTTTTCTAAATCAGAACCCGGAGAGGTGATTACCCCTGTTGAAAGCACTTCAAGATAATCATAAAGAATTGTTCTATCCTCTGTGGCGGGTACGAGGGTGATTGCATCTCCTTTGAAAACACAAAGGGCAATTCTGCTGTCCTTATGTGATTCAATAATACCTCTGGAAATTTCCAGGGACCGGTTCAGCCTGTTTGAAGAGACATCCCTGCAGAGCATGCTTCTGGAAACATCGATTAAAAGTACTATATCCACCCCTTCCCGCTCCTCTCTCTGGGGTATTCTGCCCCAACTGATGCCCGCATAAGCAAGTATCAGGCATGCACAGAAAATGAGGAATGTTAAGGTTGAAAAAAACCACTTCACTGTAAAAACATTTTCAAGTTTATCAGCTCTCCACACCCCAGCAATTTTTCTTAAGCTTTTTTTTCCTGTTGTATATCTTCGCCATAAGATGAGGAAAACAGGAATAAGAATGAGCAGGAAAAACAGTTCTTCCGGGTGGCTTATCACGGCAGGACCTCCCGAAGCAGTACTTTTCTGATAAAAAAATCAGCAAGGATCAGGATGAATCCCCAGAATATGAAAACTCTGTGTTTCGGAATTGTCCGGGTCGTGATTTTTACTTTCTGTCCGAAAGTTTCCATTGCATCAATTATTGAAAAAATAGAATCCAGGGAATTCTGACTGAGGGCGGAAAAATATTCACCTCCGGTACCATATGCAATCATTTTAAGAAGATCCTCATCAAATCCGCTTAAAAAGACCCCTTTATATGTTTTCCCTGTTTCAGGGTTTGTAAATTCCAGGGGGACCTCTCCCTTTTTACCTATTCCTATTGTATAAATACGGATGCCCATTTCCCGGGCTATTTCCATTGATGTTTCAGGAGGTATTTCTCCTGCATTATCCTCTCCGTCAGTGAGAAGAATTATCACCTTTGATTCAGCTGTCGATTGTTTTAAATGAAGGCATGCCACCGCAATACCCATTCCAATAGCGGTTCCGTCTCCGAGATCCATAAGAGAGAGATTATCAAGCCGGGAAAGCACCTCTTTGTAATCAAGGGTTGGCGGGACTCTGAGAGCTGCCTCTTTCCCAAAACTTACCAGGCCGATGGGATCATGTTCTCTTCCCGCAATAAAAGAACGGATAACAGTTTTCGCGGAATCAAACCGGTTTGCAGGCTTGAAATCAAGAGCTGCCATACTTGGGGACTCATCAAGGACAATCATAATATCAATTCCCCTGGAAAGATATATACGTTCCTGCTCATAGAAAGCAGGACCTCCAAGAGAAATAATGCATATCACAATCCCTGCCCAGAAAAGCACAAAGGAAAAGATAAAGAAAAACTTTATACCTTTTCCTGTCTCCTTAAACCGTTCTCCCTTCCAGATTGAAAAAGAAAATGTAATCGTTCCACCCCTCTGTTTCCAGAAATGGCGGAAATATATCCCCACAGGAACGAGGGAGAGAAAAAGAAGATAAAGAGGTCTTTCAAGTATCCACATGGGCTGTCCTGTGTTCAAAAAAATCCGCTAAGGCAACTGCGGTTTTCAAATCAGACTCTTTCTTCTGCCAGTTAAAAGAAATCCCTCCGAATTTCGCTAAATCTCCGGATTGAAATATGTCCATGAGACCGGATGTGATAGCTCCATCTTCCAGGCTTGTTTCCGCAAGGGACCGCATTTCCCTGTTTGTAGAAGTAAGATAATTTATTTTTGTTTTCTTTGTTAAATACCAGCGTAAAAGCTGGGTAAAGATTATATAAAAATTTCTGCTGTCCAATATCTGAAGTTTTTCTTTCAGTTTTTTCAGTTCTTTCAGATACCGTTTGTTTATTCTTCCTTCCCTGGATTTTTTAAGTTTCGTACTGAGAAATCTTTTCAGCCATTTTGACAGAAGAATTATCAAAAGGGGAAGAACAATCACAACAGCAATAATGAGGGCTAAAAATAATCTGGTTCCGGGAAGGAAAAGCTGCGGCCGAAGGGATGCCAGGGTCCTGGTGTTTTGATCCAGAACTGATTCAGTATGAATCTTAATCTCTGAAAGGATTATATCTCCGAGCTTTATATCCGGAAGGGTACGGGTGCCGGGATGAAAGGTGGAAAATCTAATCCGGACAACAGATTTATTTTCTTCATTTTCTACTGTACAGCTTTCAAATTTCATCCAGTCAACCCGGGGCAGGCTTTCAGGAGATTTCACCTTCAAACCGGGATCAATATCTAAATTAATTCGTAATTCCACCTCATCACCTACATAAAAGGAGGGAGGCAGAAAGACAATCCGGCTGATCTGATATCCTTCAGCAGCAGGAATCCGGGCACAGGATAAAAAAAAGCAGATAATAAAAAGAGCTTTTTTTACCACCCCTGCCTCCTGTTAAAAAAAGTGATGAGCCTCTGTACCGGGTCTTCATCGGTGCTTACAGTTATATAGTCTATCCCTTTGCTCCTGAGTCGTTTTTCCCAGGACACATGATAATCCTCCCAGAAATCAGCATACTCCCTCCGGAATCTTCTGGATGAACCATAGGAAATGAGCCCATCTCCGGATTCCGGATCTGTCAGATTAATTAGACCGGCAGGAGGAAAAGCATAATCAGAAGGATCTGCGATTTTCAGGGCTATCACGTCATGTTTCCGGGCAAGAAGACCAAGTTCCTTCATGCCGGATTCAGTGCGGAAATCAGAAATAATGATACAGATACCTCTCCGTTTAAAGGACTCATGAACACTCCTGAGAGCCAGGGCGAGATCAGAACCTCTTCCCCGGGGTTCAAGGCCGAGGACATCCCGGACAAGTCTCAGGACATGCTTCTTCCCCTTCATGGGAGGAATCCACTGCTCTATGATATCAGTAAAGAAGACCGCTCCCACTCTGTCATTATTTTTTACTGCTGAGAATGCGAGAAGGGCAGACAGGAGACCGGCAACGTCCCGTTTACTTGAGGTCCCTGTTCCCGTAAAAAGGGACGCTGAGCAGTCAATTACCAGGAAAAGGACGATTTCCCTTTCTTCGCGGAATTTCTTGGTATATGCTGAGCCCATGCGGGAAGTAACATTCCAGTCAATGAGCCTGGAGTCATCCCCGGGCGTATATTCCCGGACTTCATCAAATTCAATACCGGGTCCTTTAAACACAGAACGGTAGTTCCCCGCAAACATTCCGTCAACAAGTTTTTGTGAGAAAATTTGAAGCCGTTTGACCTGAGAGAATATATCCCGGTTTTCCATGACCCTAGGGCACCGGAACAGAAGAAAGAATTTTACCGATTATATCTTCCGGTTTGAGTTCTTCTGCCTCTGCTTCATAGGAGAGGATAATTCTATGGCGGAAAACATCGTAGGCAACATCTTTTATATCTTCGGGTATTACAAATTTCCGCCCGGCAAATAACGCCTTCACCTTAGCACACCGGTAAAAATACAGGGTCGCCCGGCTGGATGCGCCGTATTCAATGTACCGTGAGAATGAATGTTTCTCTCCCCTGCCGTCCCGGGATGCAGTTACAAGGGCGACTATGTACGCCTCAAGGCGCTCGTCTACTTTTATATCCTCAGCAGTATGCCGAATCTCTTTCAGTATTTCAGGATTCAGCACCTTTTTTACCCGGATTACCCGCTCTTTACCCAGCCTCCGGAGGATATCCAGTTCTTCCTGATCAGAGGGATATTCAACAAGGATTTTCAGAATAAATCTGTCAAGCTGGGCTTCAGGCAGAGGATACGTGCCCTCATGTTCGATGGGATTCTGGGTTGCCAATACAAAAAAGGGATCAGGAAGAGCGTATGTATTATCACCGATCGTTACCTGCTGTTCCTGCATAGCCTCTAAAAGGGCGGACTGTACTTTCGCCGGGGCCCGGTTAATTTCATCAGCAAGGATGATATTCGAAAAAACAGGCCCTTTCCGGGCACGGAACTCGCCGGTATTCTGAATATAGACCATTGACCCGATAAGGTCGGCAGGAAGAAGATCCGGTGTAAATTGAAGGCGTTTAAAATCGACATCAAACACCTCCGCTAAAGTCCTCACTGCCAGAGTTTTTGCCAGCCCGGGAACTCCCTCTAAAAGGACATGTCCCCCCGTGATCAGGCCCATAAGCATCCCGTTGATCATATTATCCTGACCGACAACCCGTTTGTTTATCTCCCGGCGGACTGAATTCAGGTCTTCAGAAGCCTTAGCTATTCTTTCATCAATTTTCATAGAATCTCCGTAATTTATGTCCTGTAATCCGCATTTACCCTGACATAATCGTATGATAGATCACTCCCATAGACAACCGCTTCCGTCCCCGGTTTCCCTAAATCAATGGTGATATCAACGGTACGATTATGGACAGGATATTTTTTATCTTTGCTTTCAAGGGAACAGAGCTTCAGGTAAGCCCCGAGCCTTGTTTCTTTCTCAGAATCCAGGGCAAAACAGCCCCGGGTGAATATTTTCTCTTCTCCAAGGGTGATGGAAAATCGTAAAGGATCAAAATCAATCCCTTTGGATCCGGCAATATCTCCGACAGCCATGAGAATCCTGCCCACATTAGGATCGTTTCCGAAGACAGCTGTTTTCACTAAAGGAGAATTAATCACTCCCTTGCCCAGTTCCCGGGCGCTGATAAAATCGGGGGCACCTTTAATAACTGTTTTGACAACATGACCCGTACCCTCTCCGTTCCGCACTACGTCTTCCGCCAGTTCTCTGCACACCTTGTAGAGGGATTCTCTGAACACCTCTGCAGGGATTCCTTTCTTTTTCCCTGAGCTCATACAGATTACCATGTCGCTTGTACTCTGATCGCCGTCTATAGAAATGCAGTTAAAGGTCTTTTCAACAGTTTCAGACAAGATATTCCGCAGTTCATTCCGGGGAACAGCTATATCGGTTACAATAAAAGCGAGCATAGTGCCCATATTAGGTTCAATCATTCCAGCGCCCTTGGCAGTGCCGAGAATTTTTCCCTCCCCTGCTGCCGCTTCCCGGACTTTGGGATAAGCATCTGTTGTCATAATGCCCTTGGAAACCTCAAACAGAGAATTACTGCCTTTTCCTTTTTCCGTTTGAAGTACCAGGTCCGGAATACAGTTTTTTATTTCTTCTTCAGGAAGACGCCAGCCTATAACACCGGTTGAAGCGGAAAGAAATTCCTTTTTTTTGCCTCCTGCAGATTGAGCAAGAACAGCAAGAATATTTTCAGCGCTTTGGACCCCATTTTCAGCACATACATTTGCAACTTTATTATTAATCAGTATGCCCCGGAGAAATCTCTCCTGCATCCGTGATTTTCCCAGTATTACCGGTGCTCCCGGGAATGCATTTTTCGTAAAAACTCCCGCAAAAGCCTCAGTCGGCTCCCTGCAGAGGATAAGAGAGATGTTCATGGGAAACCGGGTTTTCCCGTCCATTTCCCGGGGAATAAAAAAAATGGAAGTACTTGCCGCTGTAAAACCTTCGGGGAGGAAGGCCCGTTTTTTTACTGATGACAAATAATGCTGTATCGAAGAATGGTGTTCCATTCGTATTGTTATAGACACTCTAATGGTAATTTTCAAGTCCCCGCAATTTCTCCGCAGACTGTCTTTCCTTGAATTTTCTTAATCAAATGACTATGATTGCTCCACAATGAAAACAAATTATCATACCCACAGCTATTTTTGCGACGGTAAACAGGATCCCGAAGCTTATATAAAAACCGCATTAAGCAGGGGATTTACATCCCTCGGATTTTCCAGCCATGCGCCGGTACCCGCAGAATCAGACTGGACAATGAAAGAAGAAAACCTGCCCTTATATCTCAATCGAATAGAGGAGCTAAAAGGGCTTTACAAGGACCGGATTGAAATTTACCTCGGCCTGGAAATTGATTATATTCCCGGGAAGATAGGGCCCTCATCCCCGGCATTTCAGGATATAGGATTGGATTACAGGCTCGGATCCATTCATTTTCTCAAGTACAAGGATGAGGAGCGGTATCTTACTATCGACGGCCCTGCGGCTGAATTCGATGATCTCCTTTCCGGCACCTTTAATAACGATATACGGAAATTGATCGCCCATTTTCATACCTTGCTGCGGGCTATGGCGGCTGAGCATAAATTTGACATCCTCTCTCATTTCGACCTTTACAAAGTCCATAACAAGGGCGAAAAAAGATTTCAGGAAAATGCTCAATGGCATAAGGATGAAATCATTGAAACCCTTGAAGTTATTGAAAAAAAAGACCTTATAATTGAGGTAAATACCGGAGGCTGGGCAAGAGCGAAAACCGATTTTCTTTATCCTTCGAAATGGATCCTTAAGCAAATTCTTGCCCGGGGCATTCCTATTACCATTAATACTGATGCCCACGAACCTGAGCTTCTGGACGCATATTACGATAAGGCTGTTTCTGTACTGAAAGACCTTGGATTTACCGAATATATGGTACTTAAAAAAGGGTCCTGGATATTTCAGCCTCTGTAAATAAAAGGCAGGGTATCCGCGATGATTTCAATTGAGTTCTTTCTTTTTTTCATTCTTATTCTTCTTTCTGCAGCAGTAATACTGCTGATTGTTCTGCTTATCAGAAAAAGAAGCGTCCATTCTCCTGCTGTTATGGCGGATATAAACCAGAAACTGGATAAACTTGAGAGATTAAGCACAGACTTTAATGACCTCAGCAGTCTTTTCCTTATACCCCATACCAGGGGCGGCATTGGGGAAACCATGCTTAATGAACTGCTCTCCACATGGCTTCCTAAAAAATCCTATGCCCTCCAGTACTCGTTTCAGGACGGCAGCAGAGTGGACGCTGTAATAAAACTCGGAGGGTATATCGTACCCGTAGATGCAAAATTTCCCCTGGAAAGTCTCAACCGTTTTATAACCGATGAAAAGCAATCCGGAAATCAATCAAAAGAGATCTCCCGGATATTTCTCAGATATGCCGGGGATATCTCAAAAAAGTATATAAAACCTGCAGAAGGCACCCTTGATTTTGCCCTCATGTACATTCCCTCTGAGAAGATCTTTTATCATTCCTTTGTTGTCGGCGGAGGTGACTCCTTAAATTCATGTGTACGTAACGGAGTTGTTCCCGTAAGCCCCTCAGCGCTCTTTCTCTACCTGCAGACAATCGTATTCGGCCTGAAAGGGTTCTCCCTTCCGGGCAATCAAAGACAGCTCATTGAGTATATTTCAGGACTCAGAAATGATTTTACTCAGCTGTCGAAAATCCTTTCCGTAACGGGAACCCATCTGAAGAACCTGAAAAATGCTTACGATGAAAGTATTTCAAAGCTGCGTCAGGTGGAAAACGGAATCCACCGTCTGGAAAACGGAAGTTCAGAAAACTGACAGCTTAAATAATTTTTCCGAAACCCGATAATGAAAAGGAAGAGATATATACGCTCTCTGTTCGAACCGAGGCAGTAGAGGACCGTGAAAGCAGCTATACAGTATGAGAACCGAAACAAAGATATCCCACCCATTTCCGGAATTTCCGGAGAAGAAAGAGAAAAAAAAGGGAAACAGGTAAGCCGTAAATATCTTATAAATAAAATTAACTATTCAAATTTTCAGGAACAGCCCCTTATTGCACGGTTTCTTCATAAAAAATACGGCCGCTCCTTTTCCATGGAGGTCTTTGTTAAGCCGTGTATGGGCAATAATATAGAAGTTGAATGGAAAGAACCGGAATGTCCGGAGGAACCTCTTAATCAGCTGATTTTTAAAGACCTTTTTATGAAAGACGGTGAGCAGATTCTTGTGATCACCGCAGAAGAAATTTCAGTCAATCAAAAGGGATTCTCTCTGAAACTGCCGAATTCCGCGTTTCTTTACACGGACAGAGCCCACAGCAGATATTTGTGCAGGGAAAATAATGCGACTATTCTGCAGGACGGATACTCTTTTTCCGGAACAGTGAAAAATTTCAGTCCTGATGCATTTGCAGTTGCTGTTGAAACCGGACCGGAGTCTTCGTTCAAATGGCTTAACCCGGAAGGCAGGATAATTCTCAGTCTGGAAAATTCCGTCGGTATTCTCTATTCAAGTGAATGTAAAATCAGGAAAATTCTCAGCTCTGAAGGGAAAAAAAGCGTAATCGCGGAACCAAAACAATCATCGATCCAGAGATTTAAAGCTAAGGAATTCAGGGCCCAGCGCTTTACAGCCCAAAGTCCTGTACACGCGGTTTTTCATCACCCTTTAACCGGTTTTAAAACAGAACTGAAAATTAATGATATTTCAGGCTCAGGTTTCTCTGTTCTGGAGAACTCCCGAATATCGGTATTAATCCCAGGGCTTATTCTTCAGGAATGTGCTCTTATACTTCCCGGGGGGACCCGTCTGCCCTGCATCGGCCAGGTGATCCACAAACGGACAGTTCCTTCAGAGGAAAACAACGATCTGGTGCAAAGCGGTATTGCAATTCTTGATATGCAGCCCGGGGACCATACAATACTCCTGAATTTCATCCACCAGCAGCGGGACAGCAGTGCATTTATCAGCAACCGGGTTGATATCGATGCTTTGTGGCGCTTTTTCTTTGAATCCGGGTTTATCTATCCGAATAAATATGCCCATTTCCTCGATAAAAAAACAGATATCAAGAACACATACGTAAAACTTTATACCGAAAACCCGGGTATTGCCAGGCATTTTATAAATCAGGAAAACAACACAATCCTTGGACATATGTCTATGCTGAGGACCTATGAGAATACCTGGCTCATTCATCATCACGCTTCAAGTCTTTCCCATAATCAAAATGCCGGAATAAAAGTCCTGCATCAGGTGGGCAGTTTTGCGAACAACTCCCATAGAATACAGTCTATGCATATGGATTACCTTATCTGCTTTTTCAGACCGGAGAACAAATTTCCGGCAAAAGTATTCGGAGAAATCGCTCACAAAATTAATGAACCGAAGAGCTGTTCCCTGGACACCTTTGCATATTCCCATTTTCAATCAGCGGGTTATTCAAAAAAATGTCTTGACGGCAGTTGGACATTAGATCAAACTGACCCGTCAGATCTACTTTATATGGAAAGCTATTATGAAAGAGTATCCGGGGGCCTTATGCTCGATGCGTTCAGCCTCAAAGAAAAAACAGGTAAAGAACCTGATCTTATTTCTGAATACACAAAAGCCGGTTTCCAGCGGCAAATTCACCTTTTTTCGCTAAAAAGGAATAATGAATTGAAAGCAGTTTTTATGGTGGATCTATCAGAACCGGCACTCAATATGTCGGACCTGACAAATTGCGTAAAAATCTTTGTAACAGATGGAAGTGATATTGAAAGAAGCCACATTTTCGCCGCTCTATCCTGTCTGCAGACATATTTTCCTGACGGAGAAATGCCTTTTCTTATTAATCCTTTCAATTTTGCCAGAGAAAAAAACATTGCCTATGAGAAAGAATATATTCTCTGGGTTCTCAATACGGACGAAGGAGACAAATATTTCAGGCACCTGAAAGGGCTCCTGAAAAATGCCGGATATTAAGCAGGAAACAGTATGACTACAGAAGAAGAATATCAACATCCATATAACAGCCGCATTATTGATGTATATATAAAACTAATCAAAGACAGATACAGCCAAATCAATATTGATGATATTCTCCAATATGCCGGTATGGAGCCCTATCAAATAGCGGACCAGGGCCACTGGTTCAGTCAGAGACAAGTTGACCGTTTTTATAAGAAGCTTGAGGAACTATCGGGGAATCCGAAAATCGCCAGAGAGGCAGGACAATATGCAGCTTCCTTTCAGGAAGGGAACAGCATGCGGAAATATTTCCTCTCCATGATCGGACCTGCCGGAGCATACGAAAGGGTCAGTAAAACTTCTCCTAATCTTACCAGGTCCACGGATTTCGAATTCAAAAAATTATCTTATAATTCCGTGGAATTCCGTGTAATCCCCAAAAAAGGGATGCATGAAAAGCCGTATCAGTGTGAAAACCGGATTGGACTGCTCGAAGCCATTTCAATGGTCTTTAATAAAAAACCCCCCAGGATAGAACATCCTGAATGCTGTTTTAAAGGCGGTAAATGCTGCAGATATATAATCACCTGGGAACACAGTCCTCTTGTTCTCTACAGGCGCCTCCGCAATTATCTCTCTTTGTTTCTCATTCTTGCAAATGCGGCAGCCCCTTTCTTTTTTCCGAGACTTTCCCTGACTCTCTTCCTCCCGGTTTCCGCGATTTTCCTGCTGTCAATATTTCTCTTCATAAAATACAGGGAAACCGGGGATCTAAAACAGAGAATTGAGGATGTTGAAAGCGCAACTGATGATCTGATAAAGCAAATTAACATCAATTACAATAATACATTAATCACACACGAAATCGGGCAGATTATCAACAAACAGACAACTATCAATGAAATACTTCAAAGCTGTACCAATCTTTTCGAAAAAAGGCTCGACTTTGACCGGGGAGGCATCCTTCTTGCAGATCCGGAGAAAAAATACCTGATTTTCCGCACAGCCTTCGGTTATGTGGATGAACACATAGCCTTGCTGAAACAGACCGCCTTTCATCTGGATAAACCTGAATCCCGGGGAATTTTCGTTGTCTGTTTTCGGGAAAAGAAGCCTTTTCTTATCAATGATGTTGATGAAATTAAAAAGGACCTGTCTCCCAGAAGCCTTGATTTTGCAAAACATCTCGGAAGTAAATCATTTATCTGCTGCCCAATCATCAGTGAAGATGAATCACTGGGAATATTAACAGTTGATAATGACCATACTAACCGGCCCCTTGTTCAAAGCGATATGAGTCTTCTCATGGGTATTTCATCGGTCATCGGCGTTGCCGTTGAAAACGCCCGGCTCCTTGAAGCAAGGGAAAAACAGTTCCATTCTCTCCTTAAAGTTATGGCTTCCAGCATTGATGCCAGGGACCCTCTTACAGCGGGCCACTCTGAAAAAGTAACAGAATATGCTGTTGCTATCTGTAATGAGATGGGTCTCTCAGAAGAATATCAGGAAATGATCCATACAGCCGCCCTGCTTCATGATTACGGGAAAATTGCAATTCCTGATAAAATCCTCAAAAAAAACGGCCCCCTTACAGACACAGAATTTACAATAATTAAAACTCATGTTGTAAAAACAAAAGAAATCCTCAACGAAATAAACTTTGAAGGGAAATACAGCACAATACCGGAAGTAGCCGGATCCCACCATGAAAAAGTCAACGGATCAGGATATCCCGGGGGTGTTAAAGGAAAAGAGATTCCCCTTGGCGCCAGAATTATAGCAGTAGCTGATTTCTTTGACGCTATCACCTCAAAAAGACACTACAGAAAGCCAATGTCTTTTGAAGAAGCTGTCAGTGTATTGAAAAAAGCGGCAGGTGACCATCTTGATAAAAAAATCGTTGATATCTTTATCCGGTATTTATACAGGACGTCAGGTGAAGAAAATCCCCATAAAGAAACCTATTCCCTAGGTCTTCTTCCCCGGCAGGAAATGAGAGGTGTATAAGTAAATCTTCGGGGATCATTAAGATACTGTTTGCACTCTTGAAAAAACTCATCAAATCCACCGGGATATTCCTCAAAGGGATACCCGGAATCCTTTGCTGCTACAGCAACTTTTGTTATCCAGTTAAATTCATCAGCCCCGCTGATCTTGCCGAAAAGGAGGTGATGAACTCCAATGCGTACATCAATTTCACTGTAATGCAGATCATACAAAAAGGAATACAATTTTCTCCCGATATAAGGATCAAAATCCGCTTTTTCCTCGAGACATCCGGCACATCCATTAATTGCCCTGAACATTCTGCCCGGCAAACCGTAGTGGCTCAGGCTGTTATGATCAAGATCAATTAGGCACATAATGCCCCCCGGATTCAGCAGCCCGGAAAAAGACGCTAAAAGATCAGGACTTTTACTTTTATGATATTCAAGGAAAAAACGTACCCAGATGAAATCAAAACTTCCCAGTTCTGTCAAACCGCTGTACACATCTTTGCAGATAAAACTGATGTTCCGGGATGAATAACGGTCCCTGGCATAGTTGATGCGCTCTTCGGAATTATCAACACCGACCACTTCCCCGCTTTTTTCTGTTAAGCGCCTGAGGAAATGAGTTGTTTTACCGCTTCCGCAGCCGATATCAAGAACTCTCATTCCGGGCTTAAGGCCTGCCCATAAAGCCTGCTCTTTGACAGCTTCAAAGTCAGTTTTCGTTTCGAGTCTGCGTATCTCATGGGCATTTTCCATGAGATATTTCCTATTTTTCATAAGCTCTGCTCTCTGCTAATTCGGCTGGTTTTCTCCGGTAATAACTGGAATTCTTCCAGCTTCGCTTCAGTGCTTTATTGAATATATACACAGCATAAAAACAGCTGAAATTTCTTAAATGGAAAAAACTCCTGACCATTCTATATGCAAAAGCCCAGGGATTATAAATGCAATTTTTGATATAATTATCTCCCCAGTAAACTTCATCCGGCGTTATTCCATTTATCCGGTGTACTATCCTGGATAACCGGTATTTTTTCCAGTCCTCCGGAAAATGATCGGATTCCAGACGGCCCTGATTCCGGATCTGATAAAAGAAATCCGTTCCCGGAAGAGGAGTCAGAATACTTACCTGGCAAAGGTCAATTCCGCTGTGCAGAAGATACCGTGCGAATCTCCGGTAATAATCCGCAGATTCATTGTCATTTCCAATGATGAAACCGCCCATTACTCCGATTCCATACCGGTGAAGAGACCGTACAACATCCTTATAGTGATTAATGCCTATTTTGAGATTGGCACCCTTTTTCATAACTTTAAGTATTCTGTCTTCAATAGCTTCAAAGCCGATGAACACAAATAAGCATCCGGCTTTTGCCGCCAGTCTGACTATCTCCTCATCCTCGATAATATTCATTGACGCCTGCATCCACCACCGCTTATTCAGCTTCCTGTCGATCATTCCCTGGAAGATCTCTTTCGCCCGGTTTCTGCTTTCTCTGCTGTAGCCGATAAGATTATCATCAACAAAAGTGATGTATGTTCCTCTGATGTTTTCGAGCTCATTCAGCACGTCGTCAGCCGGACGCTGCCTGTATTCACTGCCGAGATATTTATTAACTGAACAGAAAATACAGTCAAACGGACATCCTCTGGATGTCTGTACGGAATTCCAGATATACCTTTCGTCCAGAATATCTCTTCTCGGCTGGATCCACTTCTCCCCTGTAGGAACCCGCTTACCGTAATAAGTTTTTTTTAATGTGCCTTTTTCATAATCAGTAAGAACTTGTTCCCAGATATGTTCTACCTCTCCGATCACAACAGAATCCGCATACTGGCTTACTTCTTCAGGAACCATTGAAGCATGTATTCCTCCGATGATTACAGGAACTCCTTTCGTTCTGTATATATCCGCTATTTCATAGGCTCTATTTATTGAGCATGTAAAAGCAGTTATTGCAGCAAGATCCGCGTCTTCATATTCAAATGGGGTGATATTTTCATCTTTGAGGGTAACCAACCAGGTATCAGGTGTGGCCGCCGCAATATACGCAAGACCCAAGGGTGCAAAGGTTGAAAACCTGCTTAACAGGTAGCCGCTCTTCTTGCCGACGGGATTTACAAGAACAAGTTTCTTCACTTACCTAGCCTAAAGGGGATTTCAGGGTATTATATCATATTCCGGCGGCACATCAATAGATTGAGGGATTATAGATACTGCTAATTAGCCGCAATTGTCAATGTTATTACATCCTGATAGCTCCCTTCCGTAGCCATCCCGTAATTCCCTATTGCAACAGAAAAAGGATACCGCTCCCCATTTACGTCTGACGGGCCGCCGGCAGGAACAACGGAAACAGGAACCGTACCGGTAAGGGTTACAGGAGAGCCGTTAAAGGTAAAAATATAAGGGACAACACTTGTATCTAAGGGATCTGCATGAGGCATAACTCCCTGATTTTCAGACTGCAGAGCAAGGCTGAAAAGGGCATTTGAGCGGACAACAATATCTCCTCCAAGCAGATCACCCTCATAAAGGATGCCGAAATCAAGAACCAGTTCCTGAGAAAGAACATCAAAAGGAATGCCGGAATTTACTACAGCAACATCAAGAATTTGGGGCATTTGGGCTTGAAGGGAAATTGCCTGGGAATCATGTTCAGTCCATACAATTGGATTCCCCTCATATAAGGACAGAATAAAGGAATCATCATATGCGCCTTGAGAGACAAACTGTCCTTCCTGAACAAATAGTGTATATGTTACATCCAGTGTCTGCCATTTTGTTGATGCAGGGAAAAAACCGCTTAGAATCTCATTTGCGGACGGCCCCGCAGAAAGATCTTTCAGCACATTTCTTGTCAGGATATCATCATATAACTCATATTCGATAAAAGAACCGGCTCCGTCAGCCATTAATCTGGGAGAAAAAGAGGGTGACTGACCTGAAGAAAAGGTAAGAAAAAAATCAGTTGCATCGCCTTTATGCCGGAGAGTGACTGTATAGACATAGACAGCACTGTTTTCATAAGCATGGTCAATTTTAATATTCTTTGTAACCTGCTGAAGCCTCAGCGTTACTGCGGCATGGGCTCCTGCACTTATTATGCAAAAAATTATTATGATAAAAAATAATTTCCTTCTATTCATATTAGCCTCCATCAATTCCCGTCTTCAGGCAGAAAAGCTGTGCCAAGATCAAACAATCCGTAAACATCAGCGGGAATAATAAACCTGTATATTCTGCCCGGATATTCATAAAGTTCCAATTCCCATTCTCCCGGCTGTAACCCGTAGATCTGAAATTCCCCTTCTCTTCCTGTAAAAAAGAGGATGTTATCACTCCCGGGTTCATCAATACTTCTGACCTCCCCCGCTTCCAGAGGTACAGGCGATTCACCGGACTGTAAAATCCCCTGAGCAAATACTGAAGCTTCAGTTCCTGCGTTGATTACTATTCCGCTCCGATAGCCGGGAAGAAAGGTAAATGCTGAATTTCCCAATTCCAAACCCACAGGAAGATCCGGAGCTTCTATAATAATGTCTTCATAAGTATTAGAGCGGAGATCTGAAATAACAGCGGACCCTAACCGTCCGGTTTGGGCGCTGTAATATCCGGAACTTGGGTTTACTCCGAGAAACCGGCCTTTCAGGTTTTCAGACGGTGCTATTATTGCAAAACTGTCCTGCACCGGAGCAGTGATTCCGAATTTCTTTCCGGCAAAAACGAATGCTGTTCCAAGACGGAGATTGGTTCTATTTTCGACCGGTGAATCTTCTTCTTCCGGCCGTCTGGTGAGGGTGTTGCTTACATCAGCCAGGAATCGGTAACCGGGGTAATTCACACCTGCAAAGATACTTTGATTTGAATCATCATCAAAGGGAACTCCCTGGATCCCGGCTGAAGTACTGAAACCTCCGATCCTTTTTTTTGACCGCATATTCCAATTGATGCTTCCTTTTCCGCTATTCAGGTCCTGTTTTGCGTTAATTATCTGCCTGCTTCCTTCAGGGTTTGTGGACACAGAAATATACCCTTTCCAGGGTACTGTCTGCTCACTTCCGAAAGTATAATCAATTCCAATTCGAAGCGATGTGGCCTTGGGAAATGCTTTAGCCCCTGTAAGAGAAATCGTAGTCTCATTCGGATTTTCCTCTCTGCCAATCTTATACCTGCTTCCTAAACCAAGACTGAATCCTTTCGGCAGCTTAAAACTCATATTCCCTGAGAAATCAAAGGAATATCTGTTATTAGGCTGGAGATTACCCAGGATACCGAATTTCTTTCCCTGATACATTCCCGAGAGCCAGAAAACCGGAATTCCGGGTTTATTGAGGTTCGTGTATCTGTACTGAATCCGCACAGCAAAATCGGTTCCTATATCCTGAACAATACTGAGGGCAGTATCTGCTGACAAAATGCCGAACCGCAGAGCAGCAAGGATATTTAATCCGATAAGCTGCTGCTGCATATCAAGCTGGATATTCAGGCCTGATGTAAGAAAATCGGTAATTCCATAAGAGTGAAATGCTGTTAATTTGGGTACAGCCAAAAGAAACCGGGGAATACCGAGGGAATAGGAAAATGCCATTGAACCTTTGGGAAGAAGATCACTACTGAAAGGAAGAGTTACGGTTTCTCTGCTTTCCCTGCCGAAAGAATCTGTAATAACAAGTTCTATTGTATTAATTCCGTTGAAAACAATGAAATCTTCCAGAGAATAACTCCCCGCTTCCAGGTGAAGTGTTTTTATGTTTTTCCCGTTTACAAAAACCTCAACTTTAGAAGGATTGGAGAGAAAAACAGGGATAGTGCCGGGAGACGGCCGCTTATAATCCCTGTCTAAAGAAAAAATCCTGCTTACACTAACTCCCTGGAGCTGCAGATAACTCTGAAATCCCTGGAGAGGGTAGGTTAAATCACCGACATACATCCGTAATTTCGGTTTGATAAAGTCCTTTACAAGACGGATCTGATCTGCTTTCACATAGGGCCCTTCTTCCGGAGTTTGATAACCGTGAATTACCCCGCCTTCAAGGACCCAACTGAATAGATTGAGAGCTCCATCAGCATTGAGGGTGTACGGAAATTCAGTTCCCTGGGAATCCGCAGTCATGGATACAGATCCAAGGACATTGACATAAGCACTGAAAGTAGATGGATACACTGCCTCATAGGCAGGGAGATTGCGTTCCTTCCGAAGAGTTAAGGCCTGCTCTCTTCGTAAATCCGGAGGGATCTCAATAGAGAGAGTTAATAAAGATGAGTCAAACTCCGCGGTCAACCCTGTCTTTGCAAGAACTTCCATGGGGATCCAGTTTGAAAATTCATAGAAAGTACGAATCTCAGAAATTTCCTTCTCAGAAACCCTTGTTTCCAGAAGGCTAAGTATTTCTTCTTTCGGCAGTGATATTTGTTCCTGCTGGTCTAAATTTATTCGGACAGTCAGTTTGCCGGTGTTTATGCC
>Ga0272441_10005459_pt1 | contig 22065 bp, 17 predicted proteins | sample SSMProp6N_FD_193582 | JGI IMG/M metagenome (GOLD analysis project Ga0272441, IMG submission 193582) | Marine sediment archaeal communities from Little Sippewissett salt marsh, Falmouth, MA, United States - SSM-Prop-6N | ecosystem: Environmental > Aquatic > Marine > Wetlands > Sediment ... | reverse complement strand
TAAAGATATCCAGAACAACCGCACGGCAACGTCACCCTTCTTGGGGTCGGATATACGTAATATCTGACGTTCATACGCTGTTTGGAGCAGCTGCGTAAAGACGCTGATCAAGAAGATTCGGTGCAACCGGCAGCCGATGACATGAGTCGGTGGTTACCATAAAACGCCGCTTCGTCCATGCTGCAATTCCGTTGATTCGCATGAGACCTTACTACCATAGCAAGTGCCCAAGGCGTGTACCTCTTTACACCGCCAAGATATTTCTCTTAACGTTATCTTTTCGGTGTGTCCACTTTTTAGAGAACGGCCATTGTCACATTCATAAACTGAGAAATCAGTCGGCTCTATTGTAAAAATTGTAAAATAACTTTTTAATTATTGGCATAAATCCAAATGGGTTGGCGGCGAATAAAAAACATTAGTTATTTTTTTAAATTTTTTAGGAGCTTGTCATTGGATGATTCTTAAGCCACTCGGGGCGTCAGGTATTGCGGGAGCTGTTTGAGCAAGTCCCGAAGAATATTCATACGCGCCCCTATCCCAAATTGCATCGGCGCCACGGATGTTGTTGTTTATATCTCTGTTATATGGCGCGGGCAAAGAAATTCCTGCATCTGTGTTTGTGACAAGGGTGAAATCATTTCTATTGAAATCGCGAAATATATCAGCACTCAATCTCGTTTGGGCATGACTTTCAGAAACTCCATTATCACCAGAGAATGCATTGTAATCGTGGGTGATTGAACCAAAGGATACGCCTCCGTTTATGTTAAAGAAAATATTATTATAGCAGACATTACCTGTACCAACTTCCGGTCCGATTCTATATGCGGTCATACTCGTGGATTGAAAGTTAACAAACGTATTGTTGTAGATCCTCCAATTTGTGCCAACTTCCGATTTCCCGTACCAAGTCCCGATGATAGCTGTATCAACACCATATGAATCGTAGCTCGAATCCGAATTGAAAAAGACGTTACCATAACAATTAAAATTCGAAACACCTTCAAAGATAAAGCCACCCGTACCCCTAAAATTCTCAACGGTGCAATAACGAACAGTGATATTCGTGGAATCGTGATCGGACCACATCTCTTTCGACCAAGCGTTTGCCAAAACACTATGTTCAATGATCCAATTATCATTATTGAGTGTCTGTATTACGGCTGAATAATTACAGTCGTGCAGATAGCAGTATTGAATCGTAACATTGTCGGCCGCATTATTTGCATAGATTACTTCACAGTCAGTTGTAGTGTGTGTTATCGTATTACTTATTTCAACGTGGCGCAAGATGACGTCGGTAATTCCTGTACTTGATCCGAATGTTAATCCTCTCGTATTCGCTCCACCGCTTGTGCACTGGAATACAAAACCATGACCATTCTTACCGGAACCGACCTGACCATCGATAATCATATAGCTTGCATACATGCTAATGGGGGTTCCTGAACTTGAAAAAATAGCTTGTCCATCACCATATGTCGCATTCCACCCAATATTTGTTCCATGATCCGACGATGTTGCCTTTTTTATCGTAATAAAAGTTTCTCCTGACATCGCATCATCAAATCTGTAGCTCCCATAATTCCCATCGGCGATGTAATACGTATCTCCCCGAACAAGTGAAGAGGGGAGAGTATTATACGCATTGGTCCAATCTGTTCCACCCCCATTGCCGTTTGCCCCTGCCCGAACATAATGATTTGCTGCCATTGCCGCAGTCGGTAGGAAAATTATTAAAATTAACAAAATAAAATACTTGTATATTTTCATTGTTGAGTCCTCTCTTTGCAAAGGATTTTGCTTTTGTAATACTCAAGTCAGAGCAATTTTAATGCCAATCCTCCAACATCACAAAACTATGATTGTCATATTCAGGCAGGAACTCATTATAGCGCGCGGTATCTTATCAGTATTTCAAAATTTTAGAGCATTATCACGGAAATGCTTCATATTTGCAATGATGTACTTCACTTTATGGATGTGAAATTTATTCACTAAATCTCGCTTTTTATAAAGATGCCTTTAGCAGGCACAACCATACACAAATATATATCGACATTAATATTAATATCTCAAATTACGGGATGTTATTGCATCCTGAATTGACAAGGTCAAATGTATGATATTGCATACATAAAATATCGATGTGCCACTGTTTTGACTAGCCTAAAGGGTAGGAAGCAGGTTGCTCACAAGATTAATAAAATGTGTCTTTTCCGATTTCCAGTCGTGCTTCTTATAAATAGCAATACCCCTTTCTAAAGTTTCTTTATTGTTACTCCTGAAGTCTGAATAGCACTTCAAAATAACATCAGCCAGTTTATTTTCATCTTCAGGCTCGAAAAAATATATTGATTCTTGATCGAAATAGTCTGTAATACCCTTCGTTTTGGGTGCAATTACCGGCTTGCATATGCTCAAATACTCAAAGATCCGGGTAGGCATGTTGATCTCTGTAAATGGATTTCTTTTGTTGGGAATTATGCCAAGATCAATTGATCTTATTGCCGCTGCTATTGTTTCTAAAGATACATGGCCGTAATACTGGACATATTCATTCAGCTGAAGTTCATTTACAAAATGTTGAAATCGGTCCACGAAGTCTCCATCGCCGAAGACATGGAATTTTAGATAAGGAATTTTCTTTTTAATTATTGAAAGCGCTTTCAATGCCGTGTCGAGCCCGTGCCTTTCTACAATTGTACCGTGATACATAATATTGAAGCCATCAGAGGCAAAGTAAAAAACATCAAATCGTGTTTCATCGCTGTTATTTTTAAAAATAGTTTCCTGCGGTGAGTTCATGACAATAGAAATTTTTTGACCGGGGCAGCCACGAGAAATAAAGAGATTCCGAAAGGCAATGTTTGGTGTTAAAACAAAATGTGAAAACTTTATACTCCATTTCTCAAGAAGAATGAGGAACCTAATCATCGGATGTGACTGCTTTATGGAATATTTTGCCACATATACTTCAGGCATGGGGTCATGGAGGTCTAATATTATTTTCGTACCCATGAGTCGTGGGATGAGACCTGTAAAAACCAATACATCGGGCATATTATGCACGTGAACGATGTCAAACCCTTTATTAATGTGCAAAATGCTGAGTTTCAGAAAAGCATAAAAAATAAATGTCGCGTACTCCCAGATATATGCCAGTTTACCTGCCCGTTTTCTATTAACATTGATTCGATGTACCGTAACGTTGTTAAAAATTTCCGATCTTGCTTCATCATTCTTTTTTAAACAAATTACATCGACCGATATACCGTTTTCAATCAATGCCTCTGCTTCTCTTCGCACACGTGGATCAGCGGGATAATATGAGAAGACTACCATTGCTGTTTTCTTCATAATACAATCGATTCCTTCTTTAATTACCATGGCTTTCTATACCATATGAGGATTGGTACTCGGTGTTAAAGTTTCATTATACATCGCGCCGATTCTAAAGTTGGCGCAACCATTCTTCAAATACAATTAAACTGAATAGAATTTTGTGATTGTCACTGTAACCATTTTGGTGATCATGGACCAACTGTTCTATATTGTCGGGTTTTAAGTAGTTGTACATAAGCGAATCATGATCAAGGAGGATTGCATTCATTTTGCCACTTAGCGATTCCTGGTACCATTTATCTACCACTTTTGCTGCGAATCCGATTTTTCTTCTTCTCATTATTTGTTTTGGTAAATAATGTTCACACACTTTGCGATGCAACCACTTTCTTTTACCTTTTCGAACTTTGAATGATGACGAGAGTCTTTCAACGTATTCTACGATTTCGTGATCCAGAAACGGAACTCTGACTTCGAGACCATGGGCCATGGAGAGTTTATCCGCATACATCAAAAGTTCGTCCGGGAGAGAGGATCGGATTTCTAAAAATTGCAATCCGCCCAGTTCATCCGTATTGCTCATAGGAGATTGCAATTCTTTCCAACAGTCTATAATTTTATCTCCAGGATTATCAGGTAAAAGTCCATCACGAAAAAGACTGTCAATTACATGACCAGGTAAAATAGAAAACACGTGTTGATACCTGTTGAATCTCTGTTCAGTATCCAGCGAATACAAGCCTCGCTTTACGGCCTCTGCACGAGGCAGATATTGCATCGTAAGCTTTAACCATTTTCTAAGCCAATCCGGCAGCGAACGCCAGTAATGCCCGTAAGTTACACCGATATGGCGAATATAGCCTCCGAAAAGCTCATCAGGACCTTGTCCCATAAGAGCGACTTTGACCTCCTGACGCGCACATTCACAAACATGGTACATCGGTACAATTGATGAAGAAGCAATGGGTTCTTCGATACAAGATATTATTTTTGATAAAGACTTTTCAAACGTCTCTCGGTTCAATTCAACGGAAAGGTTAGTTGCGCCGAGAAGTTTAGCGGTCTGAGCCGCCTCTGTGAGTTCATCATCACGAAAGCTTTCACCATAGCCGACTGTAAATGTTGGCCACGAGGTATTGCCATTTTCATTCATGAGGGCAAGTAAAAGGCCAGAATCCAAACCGCCACTCAATAAAAGGCCAACTGGCACGTCACTGATCAGTTGTCTTTTTATTGCATTTCTGTACAATTCCAAGAGTTGTTCTTCCGCTTCTCTGACCGATGGCATCGGGTCAAAGGGAACCGGTTTATAGTCCCACCATCTTTCTATCAAAAATGAGCTGTTTCTGACTATTAGTCTTGTGCCGGGAGCAAGTTTGCGTACATTTTTGAATATTGTAAGGGGCGAAGGTGTGTACCGATAACGTAGAAAAAGATTCAATGACTCCGGGTCCACTTCGGGCCTGCCATTATTGCCTGCTAATAGTGGACGAATTTCAGATCCGAACGTTATACTGCCTGAATCTATCTCAAAATAGAGCATTTTTACGCCCATACGATCGCGTGCAAGCATGAGCTGTCTTTTTTTTTCATCCCAGATTGCCAATCCGAATATGCCGTTCAGATGATCAAGGACATTATCCCCCCATTGTTTGTAGCCATGAACGATAACCTCGGTGTCAGATTTTGTTTTAAAGGTATGTCCATATCCTTCAAGAACTTTTCTCAGTTCGGGGAAATTGTATATTTCTCCGTTAAATACAACCCAAACTGATTCCTCCTGATCAGACATGGGTTGATGGCCACTTTCAAGATCTATTATGGAAAGCCGCCTGAATCCCAAGCCGATTGGGCCAGCTACATACATCCCTTCGTCATCCGGTCCTCTATGGGCCATGGTTTGGGTCATTTTTTTGATTGTGTCTCTTGACGCCGGTTGTTTGTCGATAAAGTTGAATTGACCGCAAATGCCACACATTATGATTCTTCTCCCATTATATTGCGTTGATAATCTCTTTGTGCTGCTTGAATTTCCAATCCTTCGGCCAATTCAAATCAGACAATTTAAGGTTCATGATATCCAAAACCTCATCAACAAGTTCAATCGATGTTTCATTTTCTGTCTGCAGTCTTTTTAGGGCTTCTTCTCTTGAAATCATGCCTTCCCGAATCATTTTACTGAATAAGTCTTCTAATTCCGACACGCCAATGGTTTTTAAATAGAGGTATTTTTTAATGTGGTCTAATTTGCAATCAAATCTCCAGGGTGATTCGTGTTCCGGTGCTTTCTTCCAGTTCAGATTCTCTGTAATGGTAGTCAGAACCTCGTTTTCGTCCCATTTAATATAATCAAAGAGCCTGATTACATAAATGTTCTTATAAAGTCTTTTCGCAATTGGACTCGAGTGTGATGCCATAAGGAACCCTTTGATTACAGCACTCCATGAGCATTTGTAAAGATATCTGGGGTTTGAAATGAGTTCTTCAATCCCTTTTTTCATTGTATTCGGCATCCTCGATAATTTTAAGTATGTTCGTGCTCCTCCGAATGACTTTTCCTTAAAAGATGCTGTTTCGAGAGGGTTACTGCCTATCATTATTAAACCAATGTTATTATCTTTGGCCACTTTGAAAAAATCCGGCCACCATCCTTTGCAGACAGAACAGATAATCGGCAACATCGAGTGCGATGGTTTGTGTGACCAGGCCTCCAAAGCTTTCCTTGTTTCATTAATATGATAACCTTCTTTAAAGCTGGTTTTTACACAATCTATATTCAATTGTTTAAGAGTATTGTCTAAATTTTTTGTTGCCTGCAATGAATTAAAGGGATTGTCATAATGGACTGCGAGAACTCTCATGTTGTAATCAGTGACAAGTTTCCACATTAAAAACGTGCTGTCGCGGCCACCGCTTACACCGACCATACAATCATATTTCTTATCTTTGTTTTCATTCTTATATTTTTCTAAAATGTGTTTTAGTTTTTCTTCACCCTGTAACTGCATCGGTTTATATTCCATGCAGTAACTACACACTCCGTTGTAATCAAATTCAATTCCAGGTGTTGTGTGAGGTAAAATACAATTATTGCATCTTGTTACGCTCATTATATACCGCTCCTACATTAATTTAGGGTTAGCTTTGTAATATTGAAGATTATCTTGTCTATCTGCAGAGCACGGATCTTAGCCTTTTCATTTGCTCTTCTCTTAAATAGGTTATGGCGTTGGCTGGAATAGATTTGGGTTGTTTACGCAGGCATGCCCAGAAATAGCCTGATAATAAAAAAATACTTCCCCCAAAGTATGGTTTGTCAGTAACCTTGTATAAACATCTGATTGTCTGAAAGACAGGGTGGTATCCCAATGCATAATACATTATACCCTGGCGGAATCTTGAGATTAAAATATTTCCTGTTGAGCCTGCGACCCTCCTGTGGTGCAAAACTTTATATTCTGGAAATGTTCGTACTGCCCACCCGTGCATGCGTGCAACAATTTCAGCGGCGGCATCTATTCCTCCTGTTCGTATCGGTATATAGCCGCCGATTTCTTCAAAACATTCGCGTCTGAAAAGCTGCACAGCGCCTGCGACGCTGTTTAGGCTGATATTCTGATCAACATATTTGCCGGATACCAATTCCTGTATGATTCCACCGGCCATCCCAAGTCCGGGATTGTTTGAAAAACTGTTCAGTATATTCTCAAAATATCTAGGCTCAAATGTTACATCGGCATCCAGATTGCCTATGAAATCATACCGGGTATTTTTCAGTTCTTTGTATCCGGCGTTGAAAGCGTTTACTTTGGAGCCAAAATTTCGTAGTCCCTGACTGGAAGTGTTCAGGAATGCAATAAAGGAATACTGGCTTGCATAATTACTTACTATCGCATCTGTTGAATCCGTCGACCCGTCACTTACGATAATCCATCTATGAGGCCGTATTGTTTGCGCAAGCACGGATTCAATTGTTTTACCGATAAATTCTTCTTCATTTTTAGCTGGTGTTATAAGTACATAAATTTTGCTATTCATAAGATTAATCTCGATCAGAAAAGCGATAGACGGGTTTGTTACAAGTGACCCTTCCTCATGAAATTGACCCTTTTGTGATGAGAAGACATATTACAGGAAGACATTTTCATGAAATTGAAACGATATTCATCAGAACAGATTATTAGGATTCTCAATCAGGCCGATGCAGGAGCAAAAAAATTGATCTCTGTCATAAATACCGGATTTCTGAACAAACGTTCTATAACTGGCGCACCAAATATGGCGGCATAACTATCAGTGACGTCTGTAAGCTGAAGGTGATTGAGACAGAAAACCGTAAATTAAAGCACTTCGTGGCCGATTTCAGCCTGGATAAACAGGTTCTCAAGGAGTTCCTAAAAAACTTCTAATACCCGAAGCAAAACAAAAGGCCGCTGCAAAGATGATATCACGCTTTGGAATGATGCAGAACTGAGAACACGAATCAGAGAGCTGCCCGCCACACATAAGCGATATGGATCACCCCGTTTTCATATACTGCTGAAACGAGAGGGCTATGTGGCCAACCACAAACGGACGGAACATATTTACCGGCAGGAAGACCTCTCATTACGACGTCGCACCAGAAAGAAGCGATCTCTTTCTGTCCGAGTGGCAGATGCCACCGGCATCGAAACCCAATGAAGTCTGGTCGATGGACTTCATGTCAGATGCCTGTGCCCGTTGGAGACGATTCAAGCCATTGACCATTGTTGACGATTTCAGCAAAGTCTCCCCGGGTATCATGCCTGACACGTCGATTCCGTCCCGGAAGGTCACGGCATACCTTGACCAGATCGCACTGCTCCATGGCCATCCTGAGCGGGTACGCGTGGATAACGGCCCGGAATTTACCAGTGCGATTTTTCATCAATGGGCGGAGGCACGCCACATCGTCATTGAGCATGCACGACCGGGGAAACCTTCCGGCAATGCCTTCATTGAGAGTTTCAAAGGCAAATTTCGCGATGAGTGTTTGAATGAAGACTGGTCTATTAACGTTTCAGATGCACAGGCAAGGATTGGTGTATGGAGAGACACTTACAATCGAGAACGACCACACAGTTCTCTGAATGATCTCTCTCCCTATAAGTTTATAAAAGAGCATTAGATTCCTTCACAGGAACAAAGACTCAATTCCGATATGGCCTATGCTATTGGTAAGGTTACTGAATTTATTTTAACTTATGTTTGCGAGAGAGCAATGTTATTATTTGTTATGTTATAAATAGTTGAAATGATACAAATTATTGCAAACCATAACACAATTATTTGATCAAAATATGATACCCCCATGAAGGAAACTACATGAGAAAATAAAGACGCTCCAATAGCCCAATAAAGTATTTGAATATTCTTATCATCTTCTACCTTCCAAGCCTGTCCGATGGTTTTAAAGCACAAAGATATCAAAATGATAAATAAAATCAAAGACAACAGACCTCCGTCTTTGGCAATTTGAATATAGTGATTTGTAACGTCCCATAATCCGCCGAATTCGTCCCAATTGGCTGTTGATTGGGTTCCTAAGAGCCACCATTCATCAATTCTTCTGATGAACTGATCAATAAGATGGTATCTGTGGTAGCTTGTAGAACCTGCGAAAACACCGACTCGTTGAATTAACCCCCATACAGGTGCTTTCATAACAATATGTAAAGCAATAATAGTAAAAAAAATACCGTAACGAATTATGCGCATTTTATTTTTTAAAAACCACATTGATAGCCCAAGTAATCCCGCAATGTATGTTATGGCAGGACCACTAGAAGAGGAAGTCGCAGTAATGATTGTTGCTGATATGCATCCAAGAATTGGCAATACCTTCCCCCTTCGATTTACCCACCAAAAACTCAGTGCGATTGGGAAAAGTGATGCACCAAATGAACCGGCAAGTATGGGATGTTGAAAAGGTCCTTGGCAGCGAAGTCGGCCATCTCTCATCAATGTAAATTCAGGCACACCACCAAAGGTTGAAAATAAGTTTTTCGAAGTGAACCACTCAAATGTCATACTTATCGAAAGCAAGATGCCTACTATCAAGAATGCTTTTAAAATTCTCTTTATGTCTTCGACATCTCTAAGCATTGCTCGCATAAAAAAATATAACCCTAGAACATCTACTGACATACCCAGGCGATTTATGAAAGCACTATAACTATCCCAAAGTATTGAATAAATAATAACGGTGCAAGATACCCACAATAAAAGTATTTTGTCTATAGAGTTTAATTTAATTGATTTAAATTCTGATTTTAGTATTCCTCTGGTTAATCCAAAGAGAATAAGTATTCTGAGCATTGAGAAATCAAGTCCTAAAATTACAATTCTCTGTTGCAATGATATAAATATTCCGACAAATACCAATGCAATGTAGGCATTTTTGCGAGATGAAAAAAGAATATAAACGCCTGCAAGTATTGTAATTAATAGCGCTAATGGATGTATTATTGTTTGATCGTGAATCATAGTAGTTACTTAAAAATAAGGCCACATATTAGTTCGCAATTTTGCTTCTGAAACCATCAGAATTTTCTGGATTATGCAATCATCTTCATCTGAGATTTCAACGATTTTATAATCTCCGAAATCTAACCGGCAGAGAGCATCTCAATGCCCAATCACCGGGCGAGGTACTCAATCTTCCGGGGCGATTCACCGTTTATGAATGCTTCCTGCACCACCTGGATCAGGGACTGTTTCGATCACTTTTTCTCCGTCAAGAAAAAGGGGATATAGCCACCCTTTACGAAGCTCCGGAACCACGAGATGCATCGCTCCCCGCTTCGTATCAAATCGACGGACTCAGGTACCTGAAAAATGGGTTATTCGTTCTATTGAATGAGCTCCTTTTGCAGTTTCCACTTCACCTCTGCTTCCACTGCCACCATCTCCTCTGTCAATTACTGCAACATTGCATGCAGCGGACCCGGTCCCGTCATGAAATCCCAGAGCAATTTTTGTAACAGGTTGTATCATATTTTCTGGCCATCGATTATATCTCCTTTCTTGTGCAAACTTGTCATTTGCACTATCGGAGAATCGATGGCCTTACTTCAATCTACCAAATTGCGAGCTTTCTTTTGCTATACTTTATTTTAAAAGTTCGATATATATTTCTAATATAATTACTTAATATAAATAAATTATAAATGTTTACGCTTTGATAAGCATCAAAATAACCGAGATGTGAAACTTCTATACCACCCATGCCAGACTTGAAATGGAATCCCCCAGGATTATTAAGAGGGTTGATTCCTCCCTGGTCAAAATAAAGGCACCTCTTTTCTTTGAGTTGTTCAAGCATGTGCCATCTTAAGAGATAGGAACCTCGCAATTTCATTCCATCATTGCCTGTAGCACTAAAGATTGGAATGCCTCTCATTCCGATTGAAGAATAAATTAATCCGCTAATTGGTTTTCCTTTATGTTCGCAAATTAAAATTTTCATTTTTTGATTGTTTGCTAATCGTTTTTGAATATTTCGGAATTTGTTAATGTCAACAAATTCAGCAAAACGTTTTCTCTTATGCATTTCTTGGTATAATGCAATGAATGCACTATAAAGATCATCATTTGTTCCTTCTATTATATTCAGCCCGTTTCTTTTTGCGCGACGCAGATTTTCTCTCCACTTTTTTTTGAGCCCCATCAATAAATCCTCGAGAGGGGGATTCAAATCATTAACTAATGTCCTGTAGGAAGATATACTCAATTGTTCGTAAAAGCCCTCATCTTTGATAATATGACGCAACTCTTTATTATTCATATTAAAGTCAGGTGAATTTAGCCTAACAATATAGTTTCGATTCACAACATATTCTTGATAAATTGCTCTAATAACAGATCTGAAATTATCCGGTGTTATATCTTGATTATAGACATGCCACATCGGTCCCCACATTATGTACAATATGCCCGTCTTTAGAAAAGGTAACTTGATAATACGACATTGTGCAGCACCAATTATTTTGTTTCCCTGTTTTATTACAATATGACTTAAATTGTTTTCACCCCATTGAATACTGCCGTATTCCCATGTTTGATAAATAGTAGCATCATCGAATTTATCTAAAATAGTGTTCCATTCACTTTCATTAACAGTATTAATTTCAGCAACGTAGTTGCTTTTATCAACAATTCTATTAGAATTCATTAGTTTCATATTTTACAACACAACCTATGAGATCTTTGCATAATGCAACAAGGTCAAAATAATGCTGCTACAGGCAGCGATTTTTTGAAATCGTCAGTTGCATGATTGCCCGCTTTTATAAGAAAAATGCTCTTTCACATCTGAAATACTGAATAAAGCCCTCGACAGTGTGTCGTATATCCGTGAGAAGACGTTGTTCTTCATACCGCTGCCTCAATCTGCCGTTTTCGCATCTCCAGAAGTTCTCGCTTGATATTGAATGCCATGACACCGCAGAGATGATCCCAACCCTCTTTCAGGAGGGTGGTGAATCGGATGCATCCGGCGCCGCTTCATTGAGGGGCTCCCCAACGAAGACCTTAAACAAGAGACGATTGCTAATCTGGTTCTCCAGTTCCGGATCAGAGGTGATGCCAAACCATTTCTGCAGGAACACTGCTTTGAGTATCATGTTTGTTGCCGTATGTCGACTGTCCCACGGGATAGTTCTCCGTTATGAATGCCCCAATCAGGTCCCGGTCAACATGTGAATCGATCTCCTTGTGCAGTTGCTTAGTGCAGGATGTTCCGAATGCCCGGTCCGATTCGAGGTCCAGAAAGTTTTGTGTCCCGATCGTAGTTTGTGAATGTCATACCGGTTCCCTTCGGAAATCACAATTTGATCGGCTTGTAGTACAGATACATGTATATATAACGTAATATCATATGGTTAGTATTTGTTTGTCGGTTTATTTGATGATCGTTTAACGTTGAGTTGTGTAAAGGTTTTTGGAGGTCAATATGTTTGAGAAAAAGCCCATTATTCAATTGTTTAGTGACGCACTTAAACAAGAAAAAGAAACTACTGTCAGGAACCAATTGAATTTATTCGATCCTTAACCGGACAATAGTGATTTAATCTGATAAAATCATTCGTTGCTGAATGATTAGGATCATTGCAAAATTATGATTCAATTATGGCAAAAAGCTAATCTTTTTTTCAACTTATAAGCATATATCAACCACCTATAGGCACCGGATAATTTAAGGAGGTATTCAAGTCGCCAGTCAGCAGGGCTAACTTCGATTCTACCGATAGAATATTCGTCTTTGTTCATAAAAGCTGGAATCGGTTCAATATTGAAGGCAAGTTTATAGCCTGCTTCGCGAGCCCAATTAATGATGTGTTGATTATAACTTCCATGTGGAAAACTAATCATTTCAACTTTATTACCCAGAATTGATTCCAGTAGATGCTTCGAATCATTCAGCTCATTTATGATTTCATCTTCTGTGAGCAACAAAAGATTGCTGTGTGTCTTGCAATGGGACCCGAACGAGATGAGGTCATTTTTGCTCAATTCAATCAGTTGCTCGGCAGACATAACAGTTTCATGGTTAAGAGGATCCTGTGGATCTTTAATCCATTTGGGCCTCATACCTAGGTTACTTGTGGGTATAAATATGGTTGCCCATATATTTCTCTTAGTTAGTTCTGGAATGGCATTTTCAAGTACGCTGGCAAAGCCATCATCAAAAGTTATAGCTGAAAATATACCGCAATTGTGAGAAATTATTGGTTTTGTGAGTGAGAGAACGTTTGTTCTTTGTATTAACTTATCCATCTGCCAAGCAAATCTTGTACGATATTTCGAGGGGATATTATGGTAATACAGAACCACACAACGTCTATGGCATTTACTTGGACAGATATATATAAAAGCACAATCAATTATGAAAAAGAATGAGCTAATTAATAATTTTGTAAATCGTTTTATCATGATCTTAAGAATATTAACTCAACTTTAGGGATTCATGGCCGAGTTGTTCTTTGACAAGCCCACACACTGCAGGGCGGTGTTCATAATGGCATCAAAAAAGGTCACCGTAGTTTTTTCACAGAAGTCACCAAGATTTTTCAACTGGTTCACCGCCAGGGTCAATATCCGATAAGGTGCTTCAATAAATGAGATATCACGGACTTCATCACAGCAGAGGTAAAACAGTTCCCCAAAAGTTCGATGATCGGTGTCGAACCGGCACTGATATGTCAAAAACATATACCGCATAAATACAATGCAAGTATGGGCAATCAGGGTGTAGAAGTATCGACACTGGATTTATTAGACCATTTTTTCGCCTCTTAAGTCCAATCCTGAAAGTTGATATATTAATGATTGCGTCATAATAGGATGTGGTAATAATGTGAAACGTTTTTCATAGAAATCAGCTGCAAGAGGTGCTATTTTGCCGAGTCATTGAAAAGGTAAGGATTGAAAAAAATGAAAATGCATTATTGATAAATTGAATAATATATAAAATTTATTTTTTTATTTTATCCCATAAAACAATGTCTTTTCCTAAGATGTGAAACAATCTTGCGGTACCTAATATATTTGCATATCCTTTTTTTACCGTTTTTAAACTCGATGAGTTCCAGGCCTTTACTGTAAGATAAACGCGAACTACGCCTTCCTTTTTTAACTTGAATAAGATATAGGTGCGGGCGATGAAGTTTATTCCCAGACCGCGGAATTCAGGTAAGGTCTCGGCATCGAAAAGAACTGCATCATTTCTCGTAATTGGTAAATAATAGGAATTGACATAATTGCCTCGTATCGACCAAATATATGCAGCATATTTAGCGTTAACACTGATCATCCATAGATTGGCGCCTTTTTGAAACCATTTTATAAATTGATTTATTACTTCATGCCTTTCTTTATATGTTCCTCTATAATCTATTAGTATATCCAAGGCAGGAATAGGAATATCTTCTATTTTAGAAGCTCTATGTATTTCCGTAGATTTGGGCAAATAGCACATATCGGTTTCTAATGTGTCTAAATCTATATAATAAGCAATTGCTTTTGCAGGGAAAATACGTCTGAAAATCTTTCTTCCGATTTTCCTGATTACATAAAAAAACCCTTCCCTTTTATAAAGTTGGATTCCCTTCCCTATTTTATATTTGAGAGATTTCATACGGCACCAACTAAATTTCAAATTGTTAGAAAAATTGATTTTGAAATTTACGAAAAGGGAAAATAGTATTATCTTAGGTACGTGCTTGCAATAGAGTGATAAAATATAATATTAGAAATGCCAAGATAGTCGCAAACTATTATGCATGTCTGATCCTATAAGTATTGTAAAATCTATGCAGGATATCTTTTAATAATACAAGTATTCATAAATTTTTGAATTTCAGCATCAAATGATTTTGTTAGACCCCGTATTAATAAATTCATGTTCTAGTGCCATACTGTAATATCTTTTCTCAAAATGTGAAATTTGTGTGCCGTACCATAATGTTTAAAGTGACATTTTGACAAAAAGATTAAACTTGATTGATTCCATACTTGCGCCACTCTATATGTTCTCGTCACGCCATCTTTTTTTAAATTGTACAAAATGTATTTCATTATGATTACATTCAAACCTTTACCACGAAATTCTGGAAAAATTTCCGAATCAAACAAAACAGCATCGCTGAGTGGTACTGGAAAAAAATAAGGACTAATCATTCTGCCTCTAACAGACCAAATATATCCTGCCAGTGTTCCATGATAATAACTTAGCCATAATCGGCTCCCATTTTTGAAACGATTGTCTAATGCTTTTGTGACATGAGTTGCATCTATGTTCTCCCTACGATAAGCGATAAGTTTATTGATATCTTCATTTGAAATTTGTTCTTGCGATTCTTTACGTATTATTCTCAAATATTACGGTAGGATATATTTGTTATCATTCAGATCTGCCAAGTCAACGTAAAATAAAAGTGTTCTACGTTGAAAAATACTTTGAAGCATAACATCGTTTAATTTTTTAATGAAGATAAAACCCCGTGTTGCTTCGTTTGGTATATCAATCTCTTCAGGTCAAAAGATAAGCTCATGTTAGAATGCATTACCGCTGTTGATTTCGACTTTTGTTTTGCATGAATAATTTATCCTTTGTTTTATACGTTGCCATGTTCTAGCAAACTATTATCACATGTCTTCGACTTTAGGCCTATTCCGAATCAACCAGCGCAGACATAGTATTCGTTCTTTGATCAAGAGGACATTCTTGTTTCGCTCAGCCGGCAACCTAAAATATAAAATAATGTTATGCAATAGGCGAAATAAATAACTTACCAACGTGGTGATCCAGAAAATACCTTTACTGATTTTATTGTGATGTTTTTCCCAATAATACAAATTAGCTTTTAGTTTCTCAATGATAAACCTGTCTGGTTCCTTTTCTGAACTTTTCCCCGCATAGTGAATAACTTCTGCACTTGGGAAAAATATAATTTTCCACCCAGCTTCTTTGAATCTTTTGCACCAGTCCTTATCTTCACCATAAATAAAAAATTTTTCATCAAGAAGGCCTACTTCGGAAAGAGCTTTTCTCCTTACCATTAAGAAGCACCCGGGCAGTATATCCACGCTTTTAATTACATCATGTGGAAAGTATGTCATTAAATTATCGTTCATTGTTTTATATTGAGGAAAAATTCGGCTCAAACCAGAAGCTTGACAAAAAGTATTCCACAGGCTGGGAAGTCTTCTGCAGTTCAGTCTTAAACTCATGTCCGGATTAAGTGTTTTGGGGCCGAGCACTCCAATTGATGCATGCTCATCCATATGGTGAATCATCAAGTCTATAGCATCATTAACTAATTTTATATCAGAATTGACAAGGCACACATATCTTCCTGAACTTTCCTTTATCCCTATGTTGTTTGCCTTTGCAAATCCAAGATTGCTCGTGTTTTGGATTACTTTGACAAATGGAAATAATTTCCGAACGGCTTCCACTGAGTCATCAACAGATGCATTATCCACTACAATTATTTCAATGCTGTGTTTTTTAGTATTTTTAATCAAAGAGTCTATACATTCGATTAAAAATTGCTTGGTATTCCAATTTACTATTACTGCAGATATATCAATCATACAACTCGTTCCTGTTAAAATCATATTGTCGTGTCCCAATTTTGTATTTGCGTATAACAACCCCCGTATAGATCGCAAACTAGAATTGTCAAAAGCTGACTTTATAAAAACTTTACACAACTTAATATTATCTTATATATACATGTATCTGTGCTACAAACCGGACCGGGCATTCGGAAAATTCCGCACTAAGGAACTGCTCAAGGAGATCAATTCACATGTTGACTAGGACCCGATTGAGGCATTCATGGAACGGATGTATCGCCGAAGGTTTATGCCGATAAAGGTTACTGCGGAAAGAGCAATCCTGTTTTCATTACGTTAAATAAAATCGATGACGGCATCATGCGCAAGGACCAGGTCAATGCCACACTGACTGCGTAGGAGATTACCCGGAATAAAATGATCGCAAAGGTCAGATATATGATCGAACAGTACGTCGGTCTTACAGAAAAATACCAGGGCGCCGAACAAATTCGATTCACCACCCTCCTGAAAGAGGGCTGGGATCATCTTTGCGGTGCCATGGCATTCAATATCAAACGGGTGACCCTGACGATAAGAAAACGCCAGATCGAGGTAGTAGTATGAAGAACGCTGTCTCCTCTCGAGATATGCGGCATACTGCCAACGACTTTATGCAGTGCACAATGTGAAGGAACAGCTTTTCGATAAAAATCGTCAAGCAATTAACCGATAATTTAAAAAATCATCAACTATACGCTAAAATTTCCCGCTTACGGATTATGCAAAACTTTCTGGGCAAGCCGCATGGTTCTCTCCTCGCGGTTGTCCAACACTCTGGATAGTTCATTCTGTGTGGCTGGCCTGGAAGAGGCCATCGCTAAATACGGGTACCCTGAAATCTTCAATACGGGTCATGGTAGCCAGTTTACTGCGGAATCGTTTACGAACACTCTTCGCTCTCACGGCATTGCAACCAGCATGGACGGCAAAGGCCGTTGGATGGATAATGTTTTTATCGAGAGACTTTGATGAAGTGTCACGTATGAGGATATTTACCTCAAGGCTTACAGTACAATGGCGAAGGTTAAAAAGGGTCTTGCCGCCTCTTCCATGTCCTACAATGAACGACGATGACACCAAACCTTTGACAGTAAAACCACGGCTATGGTTTACTCAGACCCACTATCGCAGAAACAGGCTGCCGCATGAACCCAGGCCACCTGTCAGGAAATAGTTGGTATGAATCGGCATACGAAATCTTAATGTTTATCACATCCGTGGGTGGGGCAACTTTCGCGAAAAAAGTGGCTTGATTTTCATAACAATTGCCACCTATTTAATAGAAACGGCGATGCCACAACCCTCTCTTGATTAATCGTCTTAATGTTCCGAATATAGTTTTTATCTTGGTTATGATGGACAATTTAATCCAGCTATTGAATAGGTTGAACCCCTGATAATGAGGTGTAGGAATGAGTAAGATATTCATCGCTAACAATCTGCCAAAGACATGCTGCCTTCTTTGAATTAGACTTTGTGCTTCAATAACTTTTTGCGGTTCTGAAGGTATGATATTTATATAATTTGACTGTGCTGCTTTACGCAAAATTTCTGTGCCACGCTTAGTTCGTGTTAAAATCAGCGAGCATCCGGTATTATTATCATTATCAAAATGACGATGCCATGCATCGCCACATGATATATCTCCCAGTTCTCCGAGACCATCGGCACATAACTGACATCGAAACGATCTATATTTTTGGAGATAATCCCAACTATCAATGTATTTTAATGATTTATACTCGCTATCGTTATTAAAATTGACTCTGAAATTTCCTGGCCATCCACATCCTCTGTAACGAATGCTGCGAACATCTTCTAATTTAATTCCCATCAATTCTAATAAAGAAATCGTTCCTTGTGTGTTAGGCGTACCAGCACAAAAAAAAGTAAGGACGAGGCCAAGATTAGCGTCAAGCATTGGACGTTGCTTTCTTAATTTATTAATTGCTGCCACATCGCAAGGTTTACCTATAAACACACAGGGTCTTTTGCTTTTTTCTATTATTTCCAAGCTGTCGCATGGCGATGATGAAGAGTATCGAGAGCCAGTCCGGGAGAGTAATTCATTTTTAGTTCTACTTTGCACGGTTTCATTTTTCCATGGTTCTGATTGACTCATACCGGTATGTAAAACAAGTTCCATATTTTCTTTTTCAAGACAATACAAAGCTATGGCTGTTAATATTCCGCCAGAGGAAGCCTGATAATGAATTTGGGCATCATTTGCATAACCTTCCCATATTTCCTGCGTAGGACCGATTAACAGATTATAATTATAATATCTTGATTGTTTTTTAAGGTCATTTTGGGCCTCAACTTTTAAACCGGGACAGACTTCTACACATTCCATGCAGCCATTACATAATTTTCTGTTAATACTTGGGATTATTCCTATTGTTGGACTGTCTTTAAGAATAATGGCGTGCTGACGGCAAATGAAGTAGCATGCACCACAACCTACGCATAGCCCCCAGTTAACAATATCATGAATTGTTTTGATTCTTTTCAACATTACGAAGATTTCTTGTAAAAATATTTTAAGTGTGCTTGTATTTAGTCATTAATCCATTAACTTAGCATATGATTACATTTATCAAATATCAATTGTTTGATATTAATTATGTTTTTATTACCATCCATTTTCATTTTAACAATATTTTGAAATCGATCAAATATGTACTGAACAGCTAAATCTGTGTCTGTTACTCGTGCATCGATGACCATATCATCAGTTCCGATGGATTCAAAAACCCCTATAAATTTTCTGCTATATGCAACAGCCATGGTTGGAATTCCTTGTGATAGGGCAGCAATGCAAGCATGCATCCTTGAACCTATAAAAAAATCACAAAAATTTATAATACTTTTAATTTCAGATTGATTATAATTCTCCATTACTAAATGAATACGTGCTTTATACAGTTCAGGCATAGAATTAAATACATCATTACAAACTTCGGGATCACTATCCACGCCGCCTGTTGGGTCATAGGTATGTGGGACAATTAATATATGCGCTCGCGTTTTATTCAGAAATTGCATTATTAAATTGTTTATGAATATCTTATAATTTAGTTTAAGTTGAAACATGTCATCGTGTGAAAATCCTCCCATGTACATGAGCCCATTAATATTCAATCCGATCAAGGGCACGTTTGAAATTTTTTCTATTGGTGGATAAATGTTAATATTCGACGGTTTCATACTATCTAATACAAAAGCAACATCGGGACAAAATTCTACGGACTCCGCTTTCTTGGTGCCAACCATCTTCTTAACTATCTTTTGACTGTATTTGTCACGGGAGTAAATTTTATATGCACTTCTTAGGATAAATTTTGCAATTTTTCTTGCGATAATATTGTTATAAGGTCCATATGTTTGGGGTAGCAAAATTAATCTTTTTCTCATTAATAAAGTTATTAGATCCGGTATGACACCAATAATAAATCTTCCTGTGCCATAAATATCACTAAAACTATCCCCACCGTGTATGTTGCCTACGAAGTCAGCCTTTTTCAGTGCATACAGCCAAGGGACTTTGTTTATGAGCTTGTCCTGTATCGTCTTAAAAGGCATAACCCGCTGCAAAAATGCGCATATCAATATCCAACAAAGATGTTCGCTAATCTTCGCTTTGGGTGAGAGTCTGTAATTGATAACCTCAATTTGTAATTGACGGTGAGAAATCTTAATGTTTCTTATCTTTGGTTCTTTATTTCCTATTAAAAATTTTATTTCTGCATTTGGTTTTGTTTTTAAAATAATTTTTATTAGTGAAGATGCAAGAGCCGAAACCCCCATGTTCCCTGTTTCAAAGGACGCACCCATTATACATACAAAATATTTTTTTCCATCACTATTTATCATTGAAAAATTCACTCTCCTAAAACTTAAAGTAAGACATGGTCAGTTTTTTGGCTCTGATAAAAAACAATATGTTCATTACATAGGCAAAAATACAGCTAAAAAATCCGGGCAACATTATGAGAGTCGATGATAAGGAAAAAAAGTTCTTAATTACGAACCCAAATAATAAAACAAAAGATGAGATGAGAATAACAGGTGAAAAATAAGTAAAGTATTCTTTCAGATCAAGTTCCGTGAGTCTTTCCATTCGTTTTATTTGAAATAAATAGCCGATCAACATAGAAATCAGCACTGATGAGGCGGCTCCTATCAATCCAAAAAATTTCATTGCAGGAAATATCAAAACTATAATTAATACTGCTCGAATTGCTGTAAAAAAGCGGTGGAGTTCGGGTCTGCCAACAGCAAGATAAACAGAAGCAATTGGAACACTGATAGTTCTAAATAGAGCTGTCGCAAATATGATGGCAAACGGAATCGCTACAACACCATATTGATTTCCGTAAAGAAGGGATAGGCATTCTTTTCCGTAAAGAATTACAAAAAAAAGTAGAGGAAATCCAATTATTGCAATAATGTAGGATATATTTAATATCCAAGTATTTATCCATACATTGTCGGTTTGTTTTTCTGAAAAAGCGGGCATCAAGACTTGTCCGATTATCATAGTTATGAAATTAAACAGTGTCCAAGCTGTCAAAGATGCCATTGAATATAAACCAAGCTCTGACATGGGGCAAAGTTTTCCAATAACGAAGATATCAGCTTTCATGAAAATAAAGGTCAAAATTGGTAAACCAAACATCCCTTGGGCATATTTTAACAAGGCAAACAGATTTTTTTTGTCAAAATCGAAACCCGGTAAATATGGGCAAAGAACATAAGAAAGAATGCAACGGGCCAATGCTTCCACGACGAAACCGATTACAAGCGCCCATACGTTATTTATAATTATCGCAAGTATAACAGTTGTTACAATGCCTATTACACCGCCACCATTGAAAAGAAATACCCATTTTTTAAATCGCATTTGTTTGATGGCCACGTACGCTTTCGTACTCATTAGGCCTGTAAAAAAAAGGTTCAAGAACGCGACTCTCATAAGGGGCACAAAATCTGGATTGTTATATAAACGAGAAAACAACGGGACAGTTATGTAAACAATTGAATACAAAATTAATGAACGTCCAAGTGCCAGCCACCATGCCCCATTTAGGTAAGTACGTTCATGACCTCTCGGATTTTGAATTACAGCTTCTTTTATACCAATTTGTGTAAAAGATTCAAAGGCAGCATTTATTGCAAGTATGATAGCCATTATGCCGAAAGCTTCTGGAGCGAGCATTCTTGTAAGCAACATATTTCGGATTAATCGCAGAAATTGTTCAATTCCATTTCCTGCTCCAACCAATATACTTCCGCGCGCAATACGGCTCTTGAGGTCTGTGCTTTTTAGCAAAATTGCTAATTTTCCTTTTAATCCATTTTTAGAAATCATTATATTTTATTATTTATAACTTTTTCTTACACCACTGAACTGGCCCTGATCCAGGTGATGCAGGAAGCATTCATAAACGGCGTATCGACACGAAAGATCGAACGACTCATTCGTTCATTGGGCATTGAGACGCTCTCTACCGGCCAGGGATGGGATATTACAAAATCACTGGATGAACAGGTGCAGTATTTTCGGAGCCG
>Ga0272441_10005458_pt1 | contig 22067 bp, 19 predicted proteins | sample SSMProp6N_FD_193582 | JGI IMG/M metagenome (GOLD analysis project Ga0272441, IMG submission 193582) | Marine sediment archaeal communities from Little Sippewissett salt marsh, Falmouth, MA, United States - SSM-Prop-6N | ecosystem: Environmental > Aquatic > Marine > Wetlands > Sediment ... | reverse complement strand
ATATGGTTGTTCCCATCGGGGCCTGGCCCACCATGAGCCGGCAGGGCTTCCCGGCTAGCAGATCGTCCGCGCCGGGGGTAAACTCGAAACTCTGCCAGGGCCCGATCTCCCAGATTGAGGAGAGGAATTCCATCGTTTTTTCCAGGTCTTTGACCACCAGTCCCAGGTGTCCGATCTTTTCCGGCGGTGGTAACGGTGCGTCAGCGGCTTTCATCAAAGTTCCCCTTTCTCGTCCGGCCCGCCCGTGCGGAGATGATTTCAGAGCCGGAAATGGTTGGTGAGATGCGATAAATTAACCTAAATATAGTTAACGCGCGCCTGAAAGTCAATGCCGGGCGTGTCCCGGGGGAAGCGGGTTGATTTACAGTTGTCACGGCGTTGTGATATAATTTTCTATCTTATAAGTGTAGAATAATTTTAACGACGGCTGCGGCCGTGGTGAAAAGGGGAACCAGATTTGGAAAAGGCAACGAAGTCCGAAGTCATAAATCAGTATGCTCTCCGTGATGGTGATACCGGTTCGACTGAAGTCCAGGTGGCGCTTCTGACCAGCCGGATAAACCAGCTGACGGGGCACATGGCAGCTAATAAGCATGATTACCATTCCCAGCGAGGTCTGCTGAAACTGGTGGGGCGGCGCAGAAGGTTGCTTGCTTACATTAGCAGGCAGGACCCGGCTCGTTATCGCAACTTGATTTCACGGCTTGGTCTACGTAAATAAAACCTTCGGGGGTGGGATTTGACTGATTACCATTTTGAATGTGAACTGGGGGGGCGTACCCTCTCGATTGAGACCGGCAAACTGGCCGGGCAGGCGGACGGTTCGGTTACCGTTCGTTACGGCGATACCGTGGTCCTAGTTACCGCCTGCACCAGCGACGAACCCCGGGAGGGGGTGGATTTCCTCCCCCTGACCATTGATTACGAGGAAAGACTCTACGCCGCCGGTAAGATACCCGGCGGTTTTATTAGGCGGGAGGGACGTCCCAGCCAGGAGGCGATCCTGGCCTGCCGTCTCACCGACCGGCCCCTGCGCTCGCTGCTGCCCAAGACGTGGCGGCGCGATATCCAGGTGATTGTCACCGTGCTCTCCGCCGACCAGGAGAATGCCCCCGACGTGATGGCCGTTATCGGCGGCTCGGCGGTGCTTTCGATGTCCCAGATACCCTTCGGCGGCCCGATCGGGGCGGTTCGCGTCGGTTACGTCGATGGCGAACTGGTGATTAACCCCACTATGCCCCAGCTCGAGGAGAGTCAGCTCGACCTGATTGTCGCCTCGAGCCGCGATGCGCTGGTGATGGTCGAGGCCGGGGCCAAAGAGGTCTCCGAGGACGTCATGGTGCGGGCCATCAAGTTCGGCCACGAGGCGGCCCAGGCGATTATCGCCATCCAAGAGCAACTGGTAGCCGCCTGCGGCAAGCCCAAAGAAGAGGCGCCGCCATCGAAGATTACCCCCGAGCTGGAGAGCGAGGTTGCCGGAATCGTCGGCTCCAGGCTCGAGGCGGTGCTCGGCACCACCGACCGGACCGAGCGCGAAGAGGTCTCCCGGAACCTGATTAACGAGCTCGTCGAGCAGTTGGGCGAGCGTTACGAGAAGGTCGACATCAAGGCCGTCTTCGAGGGGATGGTCAAGGTGGGGATGCGGGCCAACGTTCTGGGCGAGGGGCGGCGCATCAGCGGCCGCCGGCTCGACGAGATACGGCCCCTGAGCTGCGAGCTGGAGCTCCTGCCGCGGACGCATGGCTCCGGGCTCTTCAAGCGGGGCCTGACCCAGGTGCTGGCGATTACCACCCTCGGCTCGACCCGGATGGAGCAGCAGCTCGACGGTCTGGGCATCGAGGAATCCAAGCGGTTTTTGCATCACTATAACTTCCCGCCGTTTTCCAGCGGCGAGGTCAGGCGCATTGGCACGCCGGGGCGCCGCGAGATCGGTCACGGGGCGCTCGCCGAGCGGGCCCTCTTGCCAGTGATTCCCAAGCAGGAGGATTTCCCCTATACCATCCGCCTCGTCTCCGAGGTGCTCAGCTCCAACGGTAGCACCTCGATGGCCAGTGTCTGCGCCTCCAGCCTGTCCCTGATGGACGCCGGGGTGCCCATCAGCCGGGCGGTGGCCGGGATTGCGATGGGGGTCATCACCGACGGCAGCGGCAAGAATGCCGTGCTGACCGACATCGAGGGCATGGAGGACTTCTGCGGCGACATGGACTTCAAGGTCGCCGGGACCACCAGCGGCATCACCGCCCTCCAGTTGGATATCAAACTCACCGGCATCAGCTTCGACATCATCGAGCAGGCGCTGGCCCAGGCGAAGGACGCGCGCTTCTTCATCCTCAATGTGATGCAGCAGACGATTGCCGAAAGCCGACCCGAAATCAGCCGTTACGCGCCACGGATTTACAAGCTGATGATTAACCCGGAGAAGATCGGCACCGTCATCGGGCCCGGCGGCAAGACCATCCGGGCGATTACCGACGAGACCAAGGCCACGATCGACATCGAGAACGACGGTACGGTGCTCATCGGCTCGCCGGACGAGCCCTCGGCCCGCCGGGCGATTGAAATGATTGAGAACCTGACCAAAGAGGTCGAGGTCGGTGAGATATACACCGGCAAGGTGAGCCGGATTATGGACTTCGGGGCCTTCGTCGAGATTCTACCCGGCAAAGACGGTCTGGTACACATCAGCGAGCTGGCCGATTACCGGGTGGCCAAGGTTGAGGATGAGGTCAAGATTGGCGACGAGATAATGGTCAAGGTCGTCGAAATCGACCGTATGGGCCGGATAAACCTCTCACGCCGCGCCGTCATCGATGGTGATTCCGAATCATCCAAACCTCGCGACCGTGACCGGAGCCGCTCGTCCGACCGCCCGCCGCGCCGGTCGGGTGGTTACAACCGCGACCGCGGCGACCGGGGCCGGGGCACTCCCAAGCATTTCAGCAACAAGAGGTGATGCTGATGGAGCCGATTCGAGTCATTGTCCAGGGGGCGCTGGGGAGAATGGGCACCGAGGTCATCAAGGCCCTCACTGCTGAGGCGGCGACGGAATGCGTCGGCGCGGTTGATCTTAAGGCTGAGGCCGATTCTCTTACCAAACCCGGTAGTCGGGAGACCATACCCCTGTCGGCTGACCTGGAAGCAATTATTACCAGCACTCGCCCTGATGTGCTGGTGGATTTCAGCCTGGCGGCGGCGGTCATGCCCACCGTGCGCACGGCCTCGCGCCATGGGGTTAATCTGGTTATCGGTACCACCGGCCTGAGCGCGTCGGATACTGCTGAGATGGAGTGCCTGGCGGCAGAGCATGGGGTGGGGATGGTGGTGGCGCCCAACTTCTCCCTGGGGGCGGTGGTCATGATGTATCTCGCCAAGATTGCCGGGCGCTATTTCGATTCCGCCGAGATTATCGAGCTACATCATCACAATAAGCAGGATGCCCCTTCCGGAACGTCCCGGGCGACTGCCCTCGGTATGGCCGAGGCGCGGGGCCGGGATTTCGAATTACCCCCCTCCCGCCACGATTACCCGAGCCGGGGGGAGCAGATTTCCGGTATCAGTCTGCATAGCGTCCGGCTGCCGGGGCTGCTGGCGCACCAAGAGGTGATTCTGGGTGGACCGGGCGAGACGTTGACCATCCGGCATGATACCAGCGGTAGAGATTGTTACATGCCGGGTGTTATAATGGCGGTTAAAAAGGTAGTAGGGCAGCCGGGGTTTATCTACGGGCTCGATGCCCTGCTGGGGTTGAGGGTAGAAGAATGAAAGAGTATCGGGTAGCTATCGTCGGGGCCACCGGCCTGGTTGGTCAGGAGTTCATCAAGACGCTGGAGCAGCGTGAATTCCCGGTGTCATCGCTTACCCTGCTGGCTTCGGAACGCTCGGTGGGTAAGAAGATGATGGCGATGGGCCATGAGCTTGAGGTCAAGGAGACTACTACCGATTCTTTCCACGGTATTGATATTGCCCTGTTCTCGGCGGGTGCGGAGCACAGCCGTCATTTCTCGCCGGTAGCCGCCAAGTCGGGGGCGGCGGTTATCGATAACAGCGCTGCCTTTCGGATGATGCCGGAGGTGCCGCTGGTTGTCCCCGAGGTTAATCCGGATGATATCGCTGCTCATAAAGGGATTATCGCTAACCCCAACTGCTCCACGATTCAGATGGTGGTTGCCCTGAACCCGCTGCACAAAGCCAACCCGATTAAACGCATTATCGTCGATACCTACCAGTCGGTGTCGGGGACGGGGTCAGCGGCGCTGGACGAGCTCAGCGTGCAGGCGAAGCAGGTCCTCAATGGCCAGAACACCATTCCCCACGTCTATCCCCACCAGATCGCCTTTAACGTCCTGCCGGAGATTGATGTCTTCTGGGATAACGGCTATACCCGTGAGGAATGGAAAATGGTCGAGGAGACCCGTAAGATAATGCACGCCGACGATATCGCCATCTCGGCGACTTGCGTCCGTGTGCCCGTCTTCAATAGCCACAGCGAGGCGATTCACGTCGAGTTTACCCGCCCGATGTCCCCCGATGACGCCGAGCGCATCCTGGCGGAATCGCCGGGTATCAAGATTATCGATGACCCGGCCATCAGCCTCTACCCGCAGCCCTGGGCGGCGGCGGGCAGCGACGACGTTTTCATCGGCCGTTTGCGCCGGGACGCCTCGCATCCCAACGGGCTGGTGATGTGGGTGGTGGCCGATAACCTGCGCAAGGGGGCGGCGCTCAATGCCGTCCAGATTGCCGAGGAAATGATCAAGCGGGACTGGGTGCGTCCCCGGGAGGTGGCCAAATGACGGAGCTGGGCCGGCTGCTGACGGCGATGGTGACCCCCTTCGATGATGAGGGGGGAGTCGATTACGAGCAGGCGAATAAACTGGCGCGGGCGCTGCTGGACTCGGGGAGTGACGGGGTAGTGGTGGCGGCTACCACCGGCGAGTCACCGACGCTGCTTAAAGATGAGGAAGTACGGCTCTTCACGGAGATTAAAAGCGCCGTGGCCGGACGCGGCTCGCTGGTGGCCTACACCGGCTCCAACTCCACCGCCGAGGCGCTGGAGGCGACCCGCAAGGCCGAGGCCATCGGCGTTGACGCCTGTCTCCTGGTGGTGCCTTATTACAACAAGCCGACTCAGGAGGGGTTGTACCGGCACTTCCGGACGGTGGCCGAGTCCACCTCGCTGCCCTGTCTGCTCTATAACGTGCCGTCACGGACGGTGGCCAACATGACGGCGGAGACGGTCATCCGTCTCAGCCAGGTGGATAATATCATCGGCCTCAAGGAGGCCGGCGGCAACCTGACCCAGATGTCGCGGATCATCAGCGGGGCGGCCCCTGGTTTCCGCATCTGGAGTGGTAGCGATAACGACATCCTGCCGCTCCTGGCGGTGGGGGGTTACGGGGTCATCAGCGTTGTCTCTCACCTGGTGGGCAAGCAGGTCCGGGAGATGATGGAGAGCTATCTGCGCGGTGACAACGAGACCGCCGCCCGCATCCACCGCCATCTGGTGCCGTTGATTGACGCCATGTTCGTCGTCGCCAACCCGATTCCCCTGAAGTATGCCCTCAATCTGCACGGCTTCCGGGTGGGCTCGCTGCGCATGCCGCTCACTGAGGCCGACGATAAGACAGCGGCGCTAATCCGCGAAACCCTCAAGAACTACACCATCGACCTGCCGGTCTAGCGAGCGTGTTTGCCGGGGCGTGACCCGGCCGGTTACCCCTCGTTTGAGCCTAAGAGCCTGCCCTAAGGTATTGCTATCTTCCGGATGGTTTCCTCGCGCCGCGCGCCCACCGAGACGATACTGATTGGGCAGCCGATAATCTCTTCCAACCGCCCCAGATAGTCCTTGGCTGCCGGGGGCAGGTCTTCGTAGTTGCGGACGGCACTGGTGGGCGCTTGCCAGCCGGGCACCGCCTCGTAGACTGGCTGGCAGCGGGCCAGGGCGTTGACGCTGGCCGGGAAGCAGTCGGTGGGCTCACCATCGAGGTTGTAGTGGGTGCAGATTTTTATCTCCGGCAGCTCGTCGAGGACGTCGAGGCGAGTGATAACGGCGCTGGAGAGGCCGTTTATCCGGCTGGTGAAGCGAGCCGCCACAGCATCGAACCAGCCGCAGCGACGGGGCCGCCCGGTGGTGGTGCCGAACTCGTGGGCCCGCTCCCGGATGAAGTTGCCGGTATCGTCATGCAGCTCGGTCGGCATCGGGCCGGCGCCGACCCGGGTGCAGTAGGCCTTGAAGATGCCGAGCACGTGGTCGATGCGGGTTGGGCCGAGACCACTGCCCAGGCCACTGTTGCCGGAGAGGGGAGAGGATGAGGTGGTGTAAGGGTAGGTGCCGAAGTCGGGGTCAAGCAGCGACCCCTGGGCGCCTTCCATGATAACCGTCTCGTCACGTTCCAGGGCCGACATAATCAGCGAGGTCGTCTCCCGAACCATTGGTTTGAGCCGCTCGCCGTAGCGGCAGTACTCTTCATAGATTTCATCCAGGCTCAAAGGCTCGCTATCATAGATGCGGGTGAGCAGGGTGTTTTTGTGCGCCAGGATCGGCTCCAGCCGCTGGCGGAAGATATCCGGCTCCATCAGGTCGCCGACCCGGATGCCCAGCCGGGCGACCTTGTCGGCGAAGGCGGGCCCGATGCCCTTGCGGGTGGTGCCGATGGCCTTGCCGCCCCGCGATTTCTCCTCCAGGCCATCGAGGCAGAGGTGATAGGGCATGATGAGATGGGCCCGGTCGCTGATGAACAGGGTCCCGGTATCGACCCCGCTTTTCTTGAGCTGGTCGATTTCACCGAGCAACACCTTGGGGTTGATGACCACCCCGTTGCCGATGACGCAGGTTACCTGGGCGTAAAAGATGCCCGACGGCACCAGGTGCAGCCCGAAGTTACCGTACTGGTTGACGATGGTATGGCCGGCGTTGTCCCCGCCGGAAAAGCGGACGACCATTTGTGCCTTCTCGGTGAGTAGGTCAACGATTTTACCCTTGCCTTCATCGCCCCACTGGGCTCCAACAATCGCGATAACTGGCATTATTTCTCCTTCTAAGCTACGAATTCCTGATATTTACACCATATCTTTATACCATACCCCGCCCCTGACTACCAAGATGTAAGGCCGGGGAGATGGTGGCTAAGTCCGGGTGTGCTTCCTGACGTAGTGCAGCCGCTGCCCGGCGGTGATGAAACCGAGGACGGCAATTAGGCCCAGCACGGCGAAAAGGGCGTAATCGAAACGGTTCAGCCAGAGTCCAATCATCAGGGCGACGACCCGCTCCGACCGGGTGAAGATGCCGACCTTGCATTCCAGGCCGATGGTCTCGGCCCGGGAACGGAGATAGCTGGCCAGCGGCGAGGCCGCCAGCGCCAGGCCGACCATCAGGATGTCCCAGGGGGAGGGGTTGGGGGAAAACAGGAAGTAGATGAGGACACCCAGCAGCAGGGCTGCTTCCGAGATGCGGTCGGTGGTGGAATCGAGGATGGCGCCGAAGCGGCTGACCCGTCCCGTGCGGCGGGCCAGCGCCCCGTCGAGCATGTCGCAGAAACCCCCCGCCAGCACCACGAAACCGGCGCCAAACAGGTGGCCGGTGGCAATCAGAACCGCCGCCGACAGGTTGATGGCAAAGCCGATCCAGGTAAGTCCGGTGGGGGTAAGCCGGGTCCGCGCCAGCCGCTCGACAATCGGCTCGGTGAGGCGGTAGGCCGCCCGGCGGGTCTGGTTCATATCTGCCATGGCGACTCGCTTTTCCGGGTAACGGCGGTGTGTCGGCGATGGTTGGCTCTTTCCCCGTTACTCAGCGGGCTTGTCCTTCGACTTCGATTTCTGGCAGCTCACGATGTAGTCCTCCACCATATGGTGGGCCTCATCGTCGGTGTACTGCACCGGCGGCGACTTCATGAAGTAGGCCGATGGAGCTGTCAGCGAGCCCTTGAGCCCCGTATCCAGCGCCAGCTTGCAGCAGCGGATGGCGTCGATAATGACTCCGCCCGAGTTGGGGCTGTCCCACACCTCGAGCTTGAGCTCCAGATTCAGGGGGACGTCGCCGAAGGTGCGGCCTTCCATCCGGATGTGGCAGAACTTGCGGTCGTGCAGCCAGGGGACGTAATCACTAGGCCCGACGTGGATGTCGTCGGGGTCGATTTGGTAGTCAAGCTGCGAGGTGACGGAGTTGGTCTTGGATATCTTCTTCGATTCCAGCCGTTCCCGTTCCAGCATATTCAGGAAATCGGTGTTGCCGCCGAAGTTAAGCTGGTAGGTGCGCTCCACCTTGACACCGCGGTCGCGGAAGAGTCGGGTAAGCACGCGGTGGACGATGGTCGCCCCGACCTGGGATTTCACGTCGTCACCAATCACCGGCAGGCCCCGGTCCTCGAAGCGTTGCTGCCAGTACTTCTCGCGGGAGATAAATACCGGGATGCAGTTTATGAAACCGCAGCCGGCGGTCAGTATCTGCTCGACATACCACTTGGTGGCTTCCTCGCTGCCCACCGGCAGGTAGTTGAGCACCACGTGGGTTCCCGTCTCCTTTAGAATCTTGACGATATCCGCCGTTGCCCCTGGCGCTTTTTGTATCTTCTGGGAAAGGTACTTGCCCAGACCGTCGTGGGTCATTCCCCGCACCACCTTGACCTCGGTGGTGGGGACGTCGGTGAACTTAAAGGTGTTGTTAGGGGGGGTAAAGATGGCTTCGGCCAGGTCCTTACCGACCTTGTTCTTGTCAATGTCAATGGCGGCCACGAAGTTAATATCCCGGATATGGTAGCCACCCAGGTTGACGTGCATCAACCCCGGCACCATCTCCTTATCCTTGGCCTTTTGATAGTAATGAACCCCCTGCACCAGCGATGAGGCGCAGTTGCCGACGCCAATAATGGCTACATTTATACTACCCACGTTTCCCCTTTCCTCCTTCTTGATGGGGCGTATCCCGATGACTACGGGGCGCTAACCTTCCCCGATGCGGAAGACCTTGGTACCGCAGAGCGGGCAGAGGCCTCGCATCGCGGGTTTGCCGTTCTTCAACTTGATGTGCTCGTGGTCTTTTATCGTCACCTTTTTGCGGCACTTAAAACAATAGGCTTCATGCCGGTCGCCCAACTTGAATTTGCTCCTTCCGCATCCGGCCGGGGGGTTTTACCAGGCGGCGCGTGGTGGCTGTTCCCGCTGCGGCTTCTTGTGGCTCAGCCAAAGACCTTATACGGGCACCACAGCTTTTGGGTCGCATTGAAGCGTAGCACACCAATAAAGCAGCCGTCAAGACCATAAACGCGACATTCGGCGGTCTCATCGAGGCTGTTTTCCAGCATCATCGGCTGCCCGTTTCTTATCTGCTCCCGCTGCGCGTCGCTGACGGTAACCGCCGGCCGGTCGGTAAGCACGCTGTCAAGTGGATGGAGCCACGGCGACCAGTCGGCTTCCCGTCCCCCGGCCTCCAAACGGTCAAGTGGTATCGCCTCCTCAATCCTGAAGATGCCGACACGGGTCCGTACCAGGCGGTTGAGGCAGCCACCGCAGCCCAGCCGCGCGCCTAGGTCGTGGGCCAGGGAGCGGATGTAGGTTCCCTTGCTGCAGACCACCCGAACGGTGAGCCGCGGCGGCTGCCAGCTTATCATCTCCAGCTCGTGAACGACCACCGTCTGCCGGGGGCGCTCAACCTCGATGCCCTGCCGCGCCAGCTCGTAGAGCCGCTTGCCGTCCTGCTTCTTGGCGCTGTACATCGGTGGCGTCTGCTCAATAGCGCCCCGGAAGTTTTCGAGAGCGGCAATTACATCCTCACGGCTAAGGTGGGAGGTGCCCCTCTGTCCCGTTACACGGCCGCTCCGGTCGTAGGTGTCGGTGATCACTCCGAGTTCAATCTCCGCCCGGTACTCCTTGGTGGTCGTGACCAGGAACTCGATAACGCGGGTTGCCTGCCCGATGCAGACGGGCAGCACCCCGGTGGCGTCGGGGTCGAGGGTGCCGGCGTGACCTACCCGCCGCTCACCGCTGAGCCGCCGCACCGCCGCCACCACCTGGAACGAGGTCATCCCCGCCGGCTTGTTAACATTCAAAATCCCCGTTTTTGTAATATGGTTCGATACCATTATCTGCTCTCGAATCTAGCGAGTTGTTTCGATGGTAGTATTACCCCTCGCCCCATTTTTCGCAAGTTGGTTCGGAACCGTCATTTACCCTTTAATCACATGAGTTGTTTCGGGGGCAGTATCAACCCTCGACCAGCTTACGAAAAATCGGGGGACGTATCCGCCATGGGGTTTTCCGGAGGGAGGGTGGTTTCAGGCTTCGCGTCGTCTTCCACAACCTGGTCAATGAGTTGCAGGATATGGGTGCCGCGCTCGATGGAGTTATCCCAGCAGAAGTTGAGTTCGGGGATACGTCGCAGCCGCAGGTTGTGGTTCATCTCCTTGCGCAGGAAACCGGCGGCGCTCTGGAGCACCTGGAGTATTTCACGGCGCTGCTCTTCGTTACCGATGTGGCTGATATAGACCCGGGCGTGCCTCAAGTCCTTGGAGGTGTTCACGTCGGTGACGATAACGAACTCGTCGAGGCGCGGGTCTTTAAGCTCGCGCTGAATCAGCTCGCTGAGCTCGCGGCGAATGAGCTTGTTTACCTGCTCGATGCGGTGTGTCATAGCTGCTGTCCCCGGTAGGTAAGAGTGGGGGTATTAGCGCTTGATTTCCTTGCTGAAGAATTCCAGGATGTCGCCGACCTTGAAGTCGTTGAAGTCCTTGGCGCCGATGCCGCACTCGTAGCCGGAGGCCACCTCGCGCACGTCGTCCTTGAAGCGCTTGAGGGAGCTGATGGTGGTCTCGGTGATTACCTCCTGCTCGCGGATTACCCGGAGGGAGACGTTGCGGTTGACCTTGCCCTCGGTGACGTAAACCCCGGCGACCTTCTCCTTGCGGGGCAGTGAGAAAACGTCGCGTACCTCGGCCCGCCCTTCGATAACCTCGACGTAAGTCGGCTCCAGCATCCCCTGGAGGGCGCTGGAAACGTCGTTGACCAGCTCGTAGATGACCTTGTAGTTGCGGATGCTGATGTCTTCCCGTTCCGCCATCTGCTGGGCGCCCTGCTGGGTACCGACCCCGAAGCCGATGATGATCGCCCGCGAGGCAATCGCCAGCATGACGTCGCTCTCGGTCACGTTGCCGGTGCCGCTGCGGATAATCCGCACCTGTACTTCATCGGTGCTCAAATCCTGGAGTGAGCTGCGGATGGGTTCGATGCTGCCCTGGACGTCGGCCTTGATGATGATGTTGAGATCCTTAACCTGGCCGACGCTGATCTGGTCGCGGAGGTTGGTCAGGTTGATCGCCCTGGCTGCCTGCAGTTCATCGCGTCTCTTCTGAATCATCTTCTGGGCCTGGGCCTCGCTGGTGGCCACCTTGAGGATGTCACCGACCTGAGGTACGGTACTCAGCCCCAAAATTTCCACCGGCGTGGACGGCTCGGCCTTGCGGATTTGTTTGCCGAAGTCGTTGAACATGGCCTTGATGCGTCCCCAGGTGGTGCCAACGACGATGGTGTCGCTTACCCGGAGGGTGCCGTCGTGAATCAGGGCAGTGGACAGCGGCCCGCGGCTCTTGTCCATCTCCGCTTCGATAACGACGCCGCTGGCCGGTCGCGTCGGGTCGGCCCGGAGGTCTTCCATCTCGGCGACGAGGAGCAGGTTCTCCAGCAGGTCCTCGATGCCGGTTCGCTCCTTGGCCGAGATGGGCACCGCAATGACGTCGCCGCCCCACTCCTCGACCACCAGCCCGGCTTCGGCGAGCTGCTGCTTGGTGGTATCCGGGTTGGCCCCGGCTTTATCAATCTTATTAATGGCGACCACGATCGGCACTCCGGCCGCCTGGGCGTGGTCGATGGCTTCTCTGGTCTGCGGCATGACACCGTCGTCGGCGGCCACCACCAGGATGACGATGTCGGTCACCTGGGCACCGCGGGCGCGCATCGCGGTAAAGGCCTCGTGCCCCGGCGTGTCGAGGAAGGTAACCTTCTGCCCGTTGACCTCGACCTGGTAGGCGCCGATATGCTGGGTGATGCCGCCGGCCTCACCGGCCATGACGTTGGTCTGGCGGATGGCATCCAGGAGGCGGGTCTTGCCGTGATCGACGTGGCCCATGATGGTCACCACCGGCGGTCGCGGTTTCAGGTTGCGGTTCTTCTCGTCCTGGAGGCTGTGGGCCTTGCGCATCTCGGCGATGGCGCTGGAGATATTCCGGGTGGACTTCGGCTTGGGCTGATGCCCGAAACTGGTAACGATGGCCGCAGCCGTCTCGTAATCGACCACCTGGTTGATGGTGGCCATAATGCCATTTCTCATTAACTGCTTGATAACGTCGATGGCGCTCGTTTCCAACAGTTCCGCCAGCTGGCGCACACTGAGCGGTGCCTCCAGCTCGATGGTGCGCGGTTTCGCCGCCGCGGCGCCCTGACCGGTCCGGTTGGGTGAATTCGGGGTGTTTCCCGTACTACCTGTCTTTCTCACTATGCAATCGTCCCCCAGAAATCTTTACCCTGACTCATTATCTGCGCCCGGTTCTCGGCGGTGAGGTTGAGTTTCAGGACATAATCCAGCCGCTTCCCGGTGATGCCCTTTTCCCAGCATTCCGGCCGGGGGCAGAGGTAGGCCCCCCGCCCGCTCTTGCGGCCGCTCGGGTCGATCTCGACCGTGTTTCCGGCGGTGCGCACCAGGCGGATAAGCTCCCGCTTGGGCCTGATTTCGCGGCAGCCGACACAGGTACGCTGCGGAACATATTGACTAGTACTCTTCGTCATCACTGATTTCATAGCTGCCTGCCACTCGCTTCAGCTTCTTGATGCGGATGCCATCCTCCCCCTTCTCCTTACCGGCCGCACCCTTCTTCTTTTTCTTGGTCTTGGCCCCTGTCTTCGGCGCCGGCCGGCCGGTGATGATATCCTCAGCAAACTTAATCTCGCCCTTCTCAGGAGGAGTTGGCTTCGCCTCGGCTTCCTCGCCCGCCGGAGCCGTCTCGATGATGACGATTGGCTCGCCTAGTTCTTCCTCTTCGGCCTCGGCCTCCTCCGGCTCGGCGGCTGCCTCTACCTCCTCGGTGGCGATGATTTCCTCAATGGCTTCGGGGACTACCTCGGCCACCGGCTCCGGCGTGACGGCGGCATCCTCTTCTGGAGCCGCCGTTTCCTCAGGCGCGGCTTCCTCGATTTCGGGCGGCGCCGCCGCCAGTTCCGCCTCGGCTTCGGTGACGCTCTTGATATCGATTCTCAGTCCGGTCAGCTTGGCGGCCAGCCGGACGTTCTGTCCTTCCTTACCGATGGCCAGGGAGAGCTGGTTATCGGGTACGACGACTACCGCCGCATCTTCCTTTTCGTTGATGCGGACGTTCACCACCTGGGCCGGACTGAGGGCATTGGTGATGAAGGTCGCCCGCTCCGGGCTCCACATTACGACGTCGATTTTCTCGCCGTTAAGCTCATTGACGATGTTCTGTATCCGGATACCTCGCAGCCCGACACAGCAGCCGACGGGATCGATACCTTCCTGGATGGCGGCCGCGGCGACCTTGCTGCGGTAGCCAGCCTCGCGGGCCACCGATTTCAGCTCTACCGTGCCATTGAGAACCTCGGGCACTTCCAGCTCGAAAAGCCGCCGTAGCAGGTTAGGGTGAGAACGCGATACCAGCACCCGCGGGCCGCGATTGGTCTGGATTACCTCCAGCAAACAGACCTTAATCCGCTGCCCCAGGCGGTAGCGCTCGCTGTGGACCTGCTCGTTGGCCGGCAGCACGGCCTCGGTGCGGCCCAGGTCGATGAATATCTGACGCGGCTCGATACGGCGTATCAGGCCGGTGACGATGCTACCTTCTTTGTTAGCGTATTCTTCGTATATCGCGCTGTGCTCGGCCTCGTGCAGCCGCTGCAGGATAACCTGCTTTGCCGTTTGGGCGGCGATGCGCCCCGCATCATGAGGCGTCGCCTCTATCTTGATGATGTCCCCCAGCTGCGCCTCGGGGTTGAGCTTGAGGGCCTCGGCGAGCGATATCTCGCGGCGGTCGTCGGTCGGGTTGTCGGTGATGGTCTTGTGGGCCCATACCTTGATGCCGCCGGTGCCGGGGTTAATACGTACCGATATATCCTGGTTCGAGGTGAAGTAGTTTTTCTTGTAGGCCGAAACCAGCGCCGCTTCCACCGCTTCGATGACCGTCTCCTTAGGCAGGTTCTTCTCTGCTGAGAGCTGCGTTATAGCGAGTATGAAATCGCTTTTCATCTCACCCTGAAACCCCCGACACTATTAATTTATTCTCTAGAATTAAAAAAGTGGGCTTTTACTTCCCACTTCACAACTCAATCTTCACCTACATGTAGTATAGCACAGGGCACGTTCAAGGTGCAATGGGTTGATTTACCGCGGCGGTAACCGCGCCATATCAGGGATGGTGGTTGATGTTTTTGGTCATTTCAGGGGGTGATCTTTACTAGATATTATTAATTAATTATCCTCCTAGCTGGATTAACGAAAGATTTATCGGTCAAGGAGGCGAATTAAGGCTGGCCTCAGCCGAAACTTGTTCAACTAATACCGTTTTCAACAGGGATAGAATACGGTTAATCCTATTGACAAGCTCTAATACTATTTGGTATATAATGTGTTCAGATAAAAATCTACATAATATTAGTGGTTGGCATACATCAAATTAATGAGTAACCAGTCGTGATATTATGTGGAGATTAGATAGTACCTAATTATGTAGATAGTTAAATCGGTGTTCTTGTAGTTGGAATTGCTAGCCGAGGGAAGGAGTCGGTTGTGGTTGAGGTAGCGGGCGGCACTGAGTATTCCGGAACTAAAAGTAAAAGCCGGGCCAGACGTATCTTGGCCCATGAGAACACGATTACCGGCATCGTTTTAGCCGCGCTGGTGGCGGTGCTCGGTGGCATCTCCCGTGGGGTCACCGTGGCCCCCGATAACATCGCCAACATTCTTCTCCAGAGTTCCATCCGTGGGGTGGTGGCGGTCGGACAAGCCTTCGTTATTCTGACGGCCAATATCGACCTGGCCGTTTCCGGTATCGGCGTGATGACCATGATGCTGGGCGGTACCATGATGACCGGCGGCGAGTGGAACCACCTCGGTTTCCAGGCAACCCCTTTAATGGCGATCCCAGCGATGCTGGCGGTGGGGGCCTGCTGGGGGCTCTTCAGCGGCGCGCTGGTATCCCGCCTCAACATTCCGGCGCTGATTGCCACCTTCGGGGTCTGGCAGATCGGCTACGGCATCGGCTTCCTGTTGACCAATGGTGAGGCCCTGACCGACCTGCCCCAGAGTATGACGGTCTACGGGGAACTGCCGGCCGCTCCGATTATCTTCTTCTCGGTGGCCGCAGTTGCCTATATGGTGCTCGGTTACACCACATTCGGGCGTAACATTTATGCCGTCGGCGGCAATCCGGTCAGCTCTTTCCTGTCGGGGATCAATGTCCGGCGGACTTATCTCGCGGTCTTCGCCATTTCCGGGGTGCTATCAGGGCTAGGTGGTACCATGATGCTGTCGCGAGGGATGGCAGCCTCCATCGAGGCCCTGCGCGGTCTCGAAATGGACACCATTGCCTCCTGTACTATCGGCGGTATCAGCCTCTTCGGTGGTCAGGGGAACATTATTGGGGTGGTGCTGGGGACCCTGATTATCGGGGTTATTAACAATGCCATGAGCGTGATGCACATGGGCCATGCCGGCCGTTACGTTATTAAGGGTGCGATTATTATCGGTGCCGTAGCCGCGGATATCATCCGTCGTCGCCAGCACGCGTAATCTGTATCGGGGAGAATATACCGGTGGGGAGCAGATAATATGGTTGAAGTCACCGGACACAAGGAAGAGAACCGCACTCGGAGTGTCGCCCGTCGTTTCTTCCGCCATGAGAGTGCCACCCTGGGCATAATTCTGGTAATCCTGATTTTAGCGATGGGGGGTGCTACCGGGGGCAAGTCGATTGCCTTGCGTAATGTGAAAATGATTGTGGTCGAGACGGCTACCATGGGTATCGCCGCCATCGGTCAGGCTTTCGTTATACTCACCGCCGGTATTGACCTTTCGATTGCCGGGGTGGCTTTCGGCACTTCGGCCTTGGGTAGCGCCATGATGACCACTCAACTGTGGCAGAATATACTGGTCAATGCCGGGCTGGCCACCGAAGCGGCCCCTGTCGGGCAGGGGATACTTGCCATACTGGCGCTGGGCGCCGGGTTCGGGGCCATCAGCGGGCTGGTGGTTTCCCGGATTAATGTGCCGCCGCTGATTGCCACCTTGGGGATGTGGCAGATTGCGCACGGGGTCGGTTTCGGCATCACCGGCGGATTTACCGTGACCCGGATGGTGCCTGAGCTCAAGTTCTTCGGTCAGGGATTTGTATTAGGCTTTCCGGTGGCCGGTATTATCCTGATTGCGGTGGCCATCGTCTGTTATTTCGTGTGGCATCATACGGTCTATGGTAAATCGCTTTATGCCACCGGCGGTAATCCGGGAACGGCTTACCTGGCCGGGGTTAAGGTCAATCAAATCAAGCTCTCCGCATATATTATCTCGGGGATGCTGGCGGGGCTGGGTGGTATGGTACGCACCGCCCGTGTGATGTCGGTCTCCTATTCCAGCTACGATGGTCTCGAGTTGGAAAGCATTGCCGCTGCGGTCATCGGCGGGATGAGCCTCTTCGGTGGTAAGGGTTCCATATTGGGGGTGGTGCTGGGAGCCTTCATCATCGGGGTCATCACCAATGGTATGACCATTCTCGGCGCCAATCCGTTCCTCGAGGCTACCGTGCTTGGGGCCCTGGTGATTGTGGCGGTGGGTATCGATTACTGGCGGCGACGCTGATGCCCCATTCGATGAGTCAGGCGGATATTTGACGATTATTAATTGTGCGAGTGGCTGCCAAAACAAGATATTAATAATTATTTTATATAATTTAGGTTAGTTGCTCCTGAGGAGGAAGTCGCTCTCAGCGGCGGCTCTTTAGAAACAGAATATTAGCACACCAACTCTTGTTGCGCCTGTATTGAGGATAAACAGGATGTGGAGGGTATGCCTATGAAGCAGGTAGTTGAAAGTATTGGGGACTACCGCAAGTAGCCCCATATCGTAAAAGGAGAAGATGGATGAAAAGATACATCGTGCCACTGATGGCGGTAATTACCGTCGTGGCAATAATGCTCGCGGGTTGTGCCGGGGGTACCACCCCGACAACCCCGTCCACGCCCTCAACTCCCTCAACACCCTCCACTCCGTCCACGCCCTCAACTCCCTCGACACCGTCCACTCCGTCCACGCCAGGAGAGCCTCTTAAGGCAAAGGACTTTCCCGAGTTGGCGGACATGATTGCCAGGGGGCAGGTTGACGGTGAGCTGTTGTACAATCCGTGGGATGGTTTCTTCGTCAAGCCTGACGGCACTTCCTACAAGATTGCCTACACCTGCTCGACCTTGGAAGTGGAGCCGATGGCCCAGGCGGTGAAAATGCTTGAGGACTTTTTCCCGCGTTTCGGGCTGGGTGAGAAAGGCGGCAACTGGACCACCTTCGGTGCCGGTTTTAACCTGGATGCCCAGATTAACTGGTTCGAGGACATGATGACCACCTTCAAACCCGACTGGATTATGTGCCACTCGGTAAGCGCCGAGTTGCAGATTCCGGTAACTGAGAAGGCCGTCTATCAGGAGGGCATCCCGGTCTTTACCCTGGACTGTGGTATTGATACTGATGCCGTCACCTCGTTTATTGCCCACAAGTTTGAAGGCCCCGGCGGGACCGATGTCCTCGCTGATTGGCTGGTTGCTGACTTCGAGCGCCGCGGCTTTGGCCCGGATAATCCGGCCGTGGTCGGCGAGCTCTGGGGCATGCGCGAGATGTCAACCGCGCAACTGCGTCACGAAGGCTTCCACAGCGTGATTGACGACTACGACTGGATTACCGTGATTGAGTCGGCGGATACCGACTGGGCGGAAGAAAAGACCGCTACTATTACCGCGGACATGGTCATGGCCCATCCGGAAATCGACGCTGTCTTCCATCATGGCTGCGGTGGCGCCGGTATGGTTCCGGGTCTGGAGTCGATCGGCATGCTGCTGCCGTTGGATGACCCGGACCACATCATCATCGCTTCCAACGATGCCGAAATCGCGATGTGGGATGCGGTCGCCGATGGCCGGGCGGATACCTTCTCGACCCACGGTGGCGTGGAGCCGAGCGATATCTGCCTCCAGGTGGCGATGACCAGCGTCATCCTCGGTCAGCCGGTGCAGAAGTTCTACCAGTGCCCGTTCTACATGGTTGACGCCTCTAACATCGATACCGTCCAGATCGGCGGCGTACCGCCCTATCCCGGCTTGCCGCGTGGCCGCTGGGACCTCTGGATGCCGATGAATCCGGAGCCTGACTATGGCTTCCCGCAGCCCAGCTTCGAGTTGAGGGAGAAGTATCAGGGCTATTAATCCTAAACTAAGACGTAAAGGATTTTAGCTAGCCGAGTAAGTTATAGGCTACTGAGGGTCCGGTATCAGTTTGGGGTATCACCCTCAGTAGCCTATCTTTGTGAGTAACTCCGGCAGCTTTGGTCCGTGGCGGGTGAAAATAATATTAGTTCGGAAGGTGACTGTAATGGGCAGACTTGAAAACAAAATTGCAATAATAACCGGTGCAGGAGATGGTCTTGGGCAGGCGTCCGCTGTTATGTTCGCAAAAGAAGGTGCCAGTGTTGCCGTAGTTGATATGGACCCGGTAAGAGGCATGAAGACAGTTGATATGATCAAGAATCAAAACGGCGAAGCTATGTTTGTAGAGGTGGATATATCCAAAGAAGACAGTGTTAAATATATGGTAGAGAAGGTTGTCGATGCTTATGGCAGGATCGATATCCTGGTAAACAGCGCGGGAATATTTATAGAAGCCACCGCGATTAATACAACTGTAGAAGACTGGGACAAGATAATGGCTGTCAATCTAAGAGGTATATTCCTCGGTTGCAAATATGTAATTCCTGAGATGATAAAAGCCGGTAAAGGTTCAATTGTCAATATCGGCTCCGAGGCGGGTATTACCGGTTGGGAAAATGCAACAGCTTATGCTGCTTCCAAAGGTGGTGTTGTCAATATGACCAGGTGCCTGGCACTGGATTTTGCTAAATACAAGATCAGGGCAAACTGTGTCTGTCCGGGTACAACAGAGACTTCAATGGTCAAAAAAGCAATAGATATGGCTCCTGATCCCAAAGTAGCCCGGCGTTTCTTTGAATCGCGTCCGCTTCTCAGGCTCGGAAGACCTGAAGAGATTGCCGCCGGGATATTATACCTTGCCTCAGATGAATCCCTTTATGCCACCGGTGCCATACTTTCAATAGATGGAGGGAGAACCGCTGGGGGTTTTAACGCATAGAACGCTAATAGGTGTTTTCGCAGATGATTTGTCCTGCTTCCTTATCTAACAAGAAGTTATAATGAGCAAGCGGTAGGAGATGAAGTAATGGGCAGATTAGACGGTAAGGTGGCCCTGGTTACCGGGGCGGGGCGGGGCATCGGTAAGGCGGGGGCGCTGCTCTTTGCCCGGGAGGGTGCCCGGGTGGTGGTGGCTGAGATTGATGCCGCGCTGGGTGAAGAGACAGTGGCTGCGATTAAGCAAACCGGCGACGACGCTGTTTTCATCCGGGCCGATGTTTCTCAGGCCCGTGATATGGAGCGGGCCGTCGCGACTGCTGTCAAGACCTACGGTAAGCTGGATATCCTGTACAATAACGCGGCGCGTATCCAGTCCCCGGCCTTTATCGAGAACATTACTGAAGAGGAATGGGACCGCATCCTGGCCATCAACCTCAAGAGTGTCTGGCTGGGAATGAAATACGCCATCCCGGAGATGCTTAGGATTGGCGGCGGCGTGATTGTCAACACTGGCTCCAAGGGTGGCGAGCGTGGCATGCGGAATCTGGGGGCCTACTGCGCGTCCAAAGGCGGTATCCATGCCTTGACCCGGGTCACAGCAATGGAGCTAGCGAAGAAAAACATCCGGGTCAACGCCTTGTGTCCGGGCATCATCGCCACTGAAATGGTGGCGACCTCGCCGCCGGAGGAAATAGCGACCTTCAGCGCCAACATCCCGCAAGGCAGGTTGGGTAAACCGGAAGAGGTGGCCTACGCTGCCTTGTTCTTGGCCTCGGATGAGTCCTCCCATATCACCGGCCAGTTACTGGTGATTGACGGCGGTATCCTGATCAATGACCCCCAGATGATCAGGCCGCAGGATTCGAAATAAGAGGCGATCGGGAATAAGATAGAAAGTTGATTAATTACGCTATCCCGGCCACGCCGTTTGACGGTTGCCCCCGGTATTGCTTCCGGTTTCGGTTGCTTATTTGCCCAGCGCGCTGATGACTTCCGCCGTATTGCTGATGGTAGCGAAGTGGGGCATTACGTTCTTAATCTCGAAATCGTGTATTTCGTCGGTGAAGGCGGTGCAGCCGTCCTCGATGACAATGATATTATAGCCCAGCTCGGCGCCGTAGCGGGCAGTACTGTTGATAACGAAGGTCGTGGCGACCCCGGCCAGCAGTAGGTTTTGTATCTTGTTGGCTCGCAGTATCAAGTCCAGGTTGGTTGCCGAAAAGGCGCTGGAGTTGTAGTTCTCGATGATAATCTCGCCGGATGCGGGGGTGATTTCATCGGGATTCTGCACGCCCCAGGTGTGTTTCAAAAAGGCATTGAACTGCTTGGTGCCCTGCATCAGCGGGAAGGGCTTTTCCCCCAGTTCGGGGTGCCCCGGATTAAAGACATTGTTGACGTAGAAGACCCTCAGTCCGGCGCTGCGGCTCGCCCGCAGCAGGGCTACCCACTTCTGGAAAAGACCGTGCCGTTCAACCTGCTCGGCGATACCGGACGGAGCGAATTTACCCTCCGGCTTGACGATGTCGTTCTGGCAGTGGAGCAGCAGCAGGGCTGAAGTCGGAATATCAATCTTTGGCATCTTGATATTACCCCCTCTCTATGTCCTCGGCAGAGCAGTTTTCACGGATATCCTGCCGGGCGTTTCCTAATATACTGGGTCACGCCTCAGCCGTCAATATTTTTGTAAGTTTCGCAAGTTTGCGTAGGGAGGTTTTGGGGGGAGGGGGTGAGAGGATTCGAATCTCCGACCACCTGAACCCCATTTATGAGGCATGTTTATCAGACAGCCGTTTTACCGTACAAAGTGGTGGGTTTCTATTTTCGGAATAGGGTAGGTTTTGTGCGTATCATAACATTTTCTTAGGTTATGTTTGAACAAGTAAATTAGAAATCCGTTAGCAAAATCCCAGCCTTGATTTTAGCGTAACTATGGAACCACTCAAATACAAAGGATTCCTTTCAAAAATATTTCAGTACCGGATTGGTTTAACCCCTCCGACGCAAATACTACTTAAAACAATTCGAGACTAGCGCTACTAGGGCTTATCAACTGGTGTATTTTGCTGTCACATTATGGGTACGACAATACAACATCCACTTAAACATAGCTTTAAATGGATATCTACGAAGAGATTATTTATTTGCGAGGTTTAGAATTGATTGGGTTATTTCTTAAGGTTCTCTACTAATTCTCCGAGCTGGTCTATTGATATTAGTTGACGAACATCAAACTTAACATAGGGGATAAAGCTCTGGACAGCATTACTAACTGTCATTTCGTCACCTTCGTGAATAGTGAACCCCTTCATCCCACCAGCGAAACACCCCCAGTCTTTAGTAGTACCTGCTGCAATACGCTGTTTTATCCCCTGAACCATTGGAGCCCACATAGCAGCTCTTTCTTTGGGGTCAGCGGGTACTTTGGTCTGGTCTAGTTCCCATAGCATCAAGTATCTTGCCATTTGCATTACCTCCTTATCAGTGGCAGTGTAATTGAATTCCTATGTTACTAAGGTTCGTGTTTAGGCGGTATACCACAATCCCAATCCAATCCCCACTTAATAACTTTGACCTGCCCCCATAAGTTGTACCACTTGTTAAGTTAGAGTTACCGGCGTAAATACCGGCCATACGGTTACGGGAGCCGGTGGTTGGTATCCGCAAGCACTATGCGG
>Ga0272441_10005457_pt1 | contig 22069 bp, 20 predicted proteins | sample SSMProp6N_FD_193582 | JGI IMG/M metagenome (GOLD analysis project Ga0272441, IMG submission 193582) | Marine sediment archaeal communities from Little Sippewissett salt marsh, Falmouth, MA, United States - SSM-Prop-6N | ecosystem: Environmental > Aquatic > Marine > Wetlands > Sediment ... | reverse complement strand
CATACGGTTACTACGTAATCAAACTTCTTATCTTTAAAATCATTAATACTTTTTGAGTAGTGTTTTGATAAATCTATACCAATTTCTTTCATAACTTCAACAGCATAAGAGTTAACAATTGTGGGAGTTATACCTGCACTAAAAGCTTCATAATTAACTCCGTACATTGCATTCAATAATCCTTCAGCCATTTGTGAACGAGCAGAGTTATTTCTACAAATAAAAAGAACACTAGTTTTACTCTTTCCCATCATCGTTCTTCACGCCTATAAAACAAGCTTTTGATGTTTCATCTCGACAGTCAATTTCCACACGTTCACCAGTAACCATGTAGTAAATTTTTTCTCCCATTTTGCAGGCATGATCAGCGCAACGTTCAAGATAACGAGCAACCATCATATAATAAGTACAACGTTTAATCACCTTTGCATCTTCCATCATATAACTTAGACATTCACGTAGAATTGAATAACGAAACTCGTCTACACTTTCTTCTCTATCTATAAAATCGTTAAATTTTGATAGATCCTTTGTTTCAAAAGCAACTAATGCATCGTCTATCATGCTGCAAACTATGTCTGACATATAAGGAATACTTATGAGTTTCTTAACATGTTTTTTATCTTTGAATTCCTTTGCAAGCTTGGCGATATCTTTACCGTAGCGACCGATGCGGGTGAGGTATGTAATCATTTTTAAAACACAAGCAATCTCGCGGAGGTCCTTGGCCATTGGTTGATATAGAGCTATAAGACGAAGGGTTTTTTCCTCTATTTTATCATCCATATCTGCAAGCTCTGTTTTTTTTGATAATACCCATTCTGCTTTCTTATTATCGCGTTCTTTTAAAGCATCGATTGATTTTTTCAACATATCTCTCGCGAGATATCCCATCTTTATAACTTCTTTTTTTACTTCTTTTAATTCATCATGGAATTTTTCTACCATATTCTCTCACCTTTTTATCCAAATCTTCCGGTAATATAATTCTCAGTGCTTTCTTCTCTCGGGCTTTCAAATATCTGCTTTGTTTCTCCAAATTCGATAAGTTTACCTAGATACATATATGCTGTGTAGTCACTAACACGTGCTGCTTGCTGCATATTGTGCGTGACGATTACTACAGTATAATTTTTTATAAGTTCTCTTATGAGATCCTCAATTTTGGCAGTTGCAATGGGGTCAAGTGCACTACATGGTTCATCCATGAGTATAACATCTGGGTTGATTGCTAAGGCTCTAGCGATACAAAGCCGTTGTTGTTGACCACCAGAAAGTCCCATAGCTGATTCATTAAGTCTATCTGAAGCTTCGTCCCAAAGAAAAGCTTCTTTGAGGCTGCTTTCTACTATCTTATCGAGTTTTTTCTTATTCTTTATACCTGCTATCCTACAACCATATGCAATGTTCTCATAGATGCTCTTTGGGAAAGGATTAGGTTTCTGGAAAACCATGCCAACCTTTTTTCTGACTTCTACAACATCTGTTTTTTTCTCATAAATATTAATTCCATCTAGGAATACTTTGCCTTCAGTACGGCAAAGCGGGATAATGTCATTCATCCTGTTAAGACAACGAATCAAGGTTGATTTACCACAACCAGATGGCCCTATGATAGCTGTCGCCTTATTTTTTATTACAGGCATTGAAACATCAAATAAAGCCTGAGATTTATTGTACCATAAACTTAATTTCTCAACGCTCATTTTATTTTTACCTGTTTTATCTTTCATTTTTCGAATTCCTCCTTTCATTAAAACTCAACTCTAAATTTTTCACGTACAATTATCGCTATTGCATTCATCCCTAAAACAATGGATAATAACAATAATGCTGTTGCCCATGCGTTTTGTTCTACAGGTTTATAACCAATTAACTTTGTCAACTCCAGTAAATGGTATGGTAACGCATGTATAGCATCAAACGGAGACTGAGGAATACCTGCACCAAAAAAGTACACTGCTGTAAACATAATTGGTGCTGTTTCACCCGCGGCTCTACCAACTCCCAGTACACTGCCAGTTATAATACCGGGCAATGCAGGTGGTAAAACAACGGTCTTAATTGTCTGCCATTTAGTCGCTCCTACAGCATATGCTCCTTCACGAATATTTTGAGGAACACTACGAAGAGCTTCTTCAGATGCTCTTATAATTATTGGTAATGTAAGAAAACCCATGATAAGAACCCCACTTAACAAAGAAATACCAAAAATGGGTACAAATAAGGCTAGACCAAATAAACCATGAACAATTGAAGGAGTACCCTGTAAAATATCGACACATATGCTTATTACTCTTGTAATCAAACCCTTCTTTGCATATTCCTGCAGATATATAGCGCAACCGATGCCCAGAGGAAGAGCAACTAAAGCGGTTCCTATCATAATTAATAAAGTACCAATTAACGCGGGAAATATTCCTCCTTCTGTACCAAGTTTCATAATGTCTTGGGTTAAAAACTCCCAACTAATTCCACCTATACCATTTGCTATAATATTACCAACAAGTAGCATCAACGGGTAAATAATCAATAAAATTGAAACTACTAAAATATAGTAAGCAGACATCTGGCTGGATTTACTAGTAAAATTATACAAGGGTTTCATGGAGAGCGAGGCACCTGTCACGCCTACAATAATTAAAACTATAGATGTTATCATAAACTTTAAAATTGAAGCATCAACATCGAACTGTCTTAGTTCATACTGTGGTGGGAACAATGGTAGATAGTAGGCTAACAAAAAGACAAATATAACAAATATAATTAGAGCTAATATTTTTCTTTTTTTGTTAATTCTAATATAAGAGAGATAAATCAAAGCAGAAAACAATAAAGCTAAAACAATTAAACTAACTCTAACAAAACTATCGCCGACATAAAAACCTGTAGTGGTTGAAGCAAATCCAATAATAGCTATAACGGATGAAAAAACAATCGATAGAGTGCATAGTATATTCTTTATATCAAAGTTATCTTTATCAAATGGTTTTTTGAAAATATTAGTAAAAATATTAATTATTTTTTTGAATTCCATTTTATGCCCCCTTGAATTTCCTCTCGATTCTTTCTCTGAGAATGTTGGAAGAGATGCTCAATATTGCGACGATGATAAATAATATAACAGCAGCTACAAACAATGCATTTACTTGTATACCTGTTGCTTCACCCATATCGTGAACTATTAAAGCGGTAAGTGTTGTTCCAGTGGTTTCAAAAATATCAAATGGGGGAGCAGGGATCTTCATAATATTCCCTAAAACCAATGATACGGCCATCGTTTCGCCAATCGCTCTACCCATTCCCATTACCACTGCTGCTGAAATGCCTGATATCGCTGAAGGTATTGTTATTTTTTTAATAGTTTGCCATTTAGTTGCTCCCACTGCTAATGATGCTTCTTTGTAGTTTCTTGGTACGGCTTTAATTGCTTCATCAGACATACTTATGATTATAGGTAATGCCATAATGCCTAAAATCATTGAACCGGCGAGAAAAGAGTATCCTGATAACATGTCAAAGCTTGGTTGCAAAAAAGGTACTAACAAAACTGCCCCTATAAAACCATATACAATGGAAGGGATTCCAGCGAGTAGTTCAATAATTGGTTTTAATATAACCCGTAGTTTATGTGGTGCAAGTTCTGCTAAGAAAATTGCCCCTAAAATACCAAGCGGAATTGCTATGAGCATTGCTCCAGCTGTAACAATTAATGTTCCAAATATCGCTGCAGTAAGTCCAAATTTTCCCTGAGAAACACTCCATTCCGTACCAAAAAGATCTACACCTAGATTTTGGAAAGCAGGTAGTGCTCCCTGAAATAAGAAATAGAAAATAAAAAGGATGATAAATATAGAAGATGCTGCAATCACTAGGAAGAAATTTTCTATTAATTTTTCCTTTATATTACGTGAAAGCAGCATTTAGATTCGCTCTGGATTTTCGATTTATTTGGAAATTGTGTTTTATAGTATTGAGATAAATCCTTCTTCTTCTACGATTTCCTGTCCTTCAGATCCCATTACAAAATCAATGAATTCTTTTAATGCACCAGTTGCTTCGCCATCTGTATACATGTGTAGAGATCTTGAAATGGGGTAAGTTCCTGCTTTGATAGTTGCTGATGATGGTGAAATACCATCTATGCTAAGCGCTGGTGTGGTATCGTCTACATATCCAAGCCCGACATATCCGATTGCTACATCGCTACCAGAGACAGCTTGTTTTACTAATGAGTTAGAAGTATGGGCCGAGTCTGCATCAGTTTCTTCTAGATCCACTAGTTCCATGAATGTATCTCGAGTGCCGGATCCTTCTTCTCTTTCATTTACAAATATTTCTTCGTCCGGTCCATCAAGATCTTTCCAGTTAGTTGTTGTTCCGTTATATATGCCTTTTATTTGTTCTAAGGTTAAATCTGTTATTCCTGCATCATATATTGCTTCACTTACAATTACTGCAACACCATCTAGCGCGATTACGTGGTCAACAAAGTCTACATCTGGATATTGATCTATCTCAGATTGTTTTATTTCTCTTGATGCATCTCCTATGTTTGCTTCTCCGGTAGCTACTGCTTTTATTCCTAAAGATGAACCTCCTCCAGCAACACTTACTGTTATGTCATCGTTTTTTTGCATAAAGGCTTCTGCGCATAGTGTTGCAATTGGTAGTACAGTAGACGATCCTTTGATTGTTATCTTTGTCTTACTTTCGTTACTTCCTATACATCCACTTAGAAATACAGCACCAACAACTATTGCTATCACTAGTATTACACTTGCTTTTGTAATTTTTTTGTTTTCTTTTATATACATATCAATCGGATGCAGCGAGTAGATATTTAGATATATAATTTATCTACATATACTATATTTTGATATATATCATAAATAGCCCTATATATAACTATATAAAAACTTATTAATATATGATGTAATCTAATTGTTATGGTTGATAATATGGAAATAAGAAGAGTTCAAATGACTGGAGGATCCTCATATATCATAACACTTCCTAAAGAATGGATTAAATCTGTTAAAATTCAGAAAAACGATCCAGTTGGACTAATGACTCAATCTGATGGAACACTGCTCGTAACTCCAAAAATCGATAGAGAACAAACACAAAAAATCAAAGAATTTGATACAAATAATATAACTAATCAAGATTTTTTACTGAGACATCTTATTGGAGCATATATAGCAGGATATAACTCTATTAAAATTAAATCATCGACTAGGATGTCACCCAACGTTAAGATGACTGTCAGAAAATTTACACAAACAACCATAGGTCAAGAAATAGTAGAAGAAACTGATACTAATATTCTCATTAAAGACTTACTTAACCCTGCTGAAATGCCTTTTGATCGAACAATAAAAAGAATGCACATAATTGTGAAAGGAATGCATGAAGATGTCATAACTGCAATAAGAAGAAATGACAAAAAACTAGCAGAAGATGTATTGTTAAGAGATAACGAAATTGATAGGCTACATTGGCTAGTAGCACGTCAGCACAATATAATACTTCAAAATGTTAGCTTCGCAGAAAAGATGGGTATCACTATAGAGTTATCTACTACATCCTTCCTAATAAGTAGAATTATAGAGCGAATTGGGGACCACGTAATAAGACTTGCAAAAAATGCTATAAATCTAGCTGATAAAAAAATTGATGATAGTTTAATTGAAAAGCTTGATTCAACTAGCTATATGGCTTTAGATATCTTCAATAAAAGTATTACATCGTTTCTAAGAAAGGATGTAAAATCAGCTAATGATACTATAGAGTTAGTAGCAAAACTTGAAACAAAATGTAAAGAAATAAATAAATTTGCATTAAAACAAAAGGGTGAATACATTATATCCTTGGGATATGCTGTAGAAAGTATCAGGAGGATAGGCGAGTACTCTGCAGATATATCAGAAAACGTAATCAATCATCTAGTTGGAGTTGAAAAATAAAGAATATTCTTTATTTCGCTATCATCGCTCTTAGCCAATCAGCAACGTTTTCAGCATGATCGGCTATATCATCAACCCAGTCAGCAATTTTTAACAAATGATATTCATCCATAGGACTGAGCTTTTTTTCAAGTTTATAGATGCCCTGAGTCATTTCGAATTTAACTTTATCTGCTTTCCATTCCCAGCTATGAACTTTATAAATAAACTCTTTTGTCTGCTCACGCTCACGTTTTACAAAACTTGTTTCGACCAAGTCTTGTATATTACAAACTGCATCTTTCATTGCCTTCACAGTTTTTACAACAGTTTTTACATGATCAATGAATAAACCTTGTAATTGTTTCGGAATTTTAGTATGACGCATATCTAACATACGAGTAAGGTTCTCCGCATGATCTAATATAGCATCCTGCTCACGCAACGCCCACATAAATTTACCCTTATCTACAGGCATAAAAAGATGCGAAGGTAAATGATTTCTAATATTGCTCTTTATAAGATCTGCCTCATGTTCAATCTCTGAAACCTTTTTAGCCAGCTCAGAAAACCCTTTATAATCACCTTTATAATATTTAACTAAACCATCACCTAATAGAGCAATACATTCGTTTACTTTCCCCATATGCTCCAAAAGTTGACCAAATGGTGATTTTTTCCTAAGCGTATCTGTAATAGGTGCTCTGAAATGATTTTCTTCCTCCATTTTTTTCTTCCTCCAATATTATCCAACTATTATCCTTAATAATAAAAATATTCCTATTGAAGTTCCAGCAGCTACCGGTAGAGTAACCGCCCACGATACAATAATTTTCTTAATAACACTTAAATCAACAGCTTCAAGACCACGAGCAAGACCTACACCAATAACAGCACCAACAACAGTATGTGAAGTAGATATTGGAAGGCCCATCTTTGAACAAACCAAAACAGTTGTCGCAGCTCCAAAATCAACACTAAAACCCCTAGTATTTGTAAGACTTGTAATTCTCTTACCAACAGTTTGCATAACACGTCTACCCCAAGTCATACATCCAAAGGCAATACCAATACCGCCAAGTGCAAGAAGCCATGTAGGAACAGTTACCTGGTCACCAATAGAAAAACCCTGTGCCAATGGTATAATTGATGCAACAGGCCCTATCGCATTTGCAACATCATTCGCACCATGAGCAAAAGCAACATAACAAGAAGTACCAACCTGTAGTTTTCTAAAAACACTCTCGACAGTAGCATAATCTTCAGGTCCTCTCTCTTGTATTTTCCTTAAGGAATAAATTCCTATTATTGCCACAATAACCGCAGAAAGACCCGCAATAAAAAGTGTTTCAATTTCAGAAATATTACAATTTTCACTAATAGGAGTTTTCAAACATAACGAGGATACTATAAGAAAAGCAGTAAAACCAAAAATAATCGGCCCAACAACCTTCGCAGCTTCAACAGGACGCTCCTTTGCAAAAATAGTTCTAACAATAATTTTAAAAATAAAAAATGCAAGAATACAACCCGCAACAGGTGAAAGAACCCAACTAGCAACAACACTACCAACTTTACCCCAACTAACAGCTGACAAACCACCAGCGATTAAACCAAAACCCATCAAAGCACCAATTATCGAATGAGTCGTCGAAATAGGCATAGATTTCCAAGTAGAAAGAGTAACCCAAATAGCAGCCGCAAGAAGACTAGCAACAAAACCAAGCAGAAGCAAATGATTAGAGATCCCAGTCGTTGTAATTATCCCCTTTCTCACAGTATCAGAGACATGACTACCAACAAATACTGCTCCAATGAAATTTAGAACCCCAGCAATTATAACTGCTTGTTTAAAAGTAATCGCTTTTGCACCAACAGCCGTTGCCATAGAATTTGCAACATCATTCGAGCCAATACTCCAAGCCATGTAAAGAGCAATGGCACTAGCTCCACCAACAATCAACCAAACAGGATCTATCAAATGCCTCCTCCCAAACAATCCAGCTTAATGGTATAGTGTGGTATATAGACTATATAGAAAAGTATTACGAAATATTCTAGAAAATAGATCCATCTATATTTTATTGTTAACCACTGTAATATTTATTTTCACAACATCCATCAGAAAGATTAAACTTTATCATTTTTTCCTCTTTTTCTTTCCTAATGTTTACAACTCTGACTTCAATATCATCCTTGTCTATATCAATAATATTGAATGTATTTCCAAAATGTGCTCTAGTCCTATTACATGAAAAAGTACCCGCATTCACCAAGAGTGTTTTATGAATCTTAACAGCCCACGGAACATGACGATGCCCCATTAGAACCAATGGAACCTCATTACGTAAAATAATATCAAGCGTCTCCCCAGCATCCTCAATAATATTCGTCTCTCTACCAGAATTTGGAACGGGTATTAAATGATGATGAAAACCAATAATAGTCATCTTATCATCTTTCTTAATACCCTGTTCAATTAGTTTATGCCGTCCCCTGCCAAGCCGTCCATCATCCTTATCAGGCTCACTAGATGCCAAACCAACGAGAACTATATCATCATAACTATGAATAAAATCTGTTTCACCAAAAAACTCTGGGAACAACTTAAAACCCAGATTACGCTCATCATGATTACCAGGAACAATAACGAGTTTACTTTTTATCTCTTTAAGTTTTTTATTTGCAAGTTCATACTCAGAAAGCAACCCATCAGTTGTAAGATCACCAGATATAAAGACTATATCTGCATCTAGTTTATTCACCTGCGCAACAGCTTTTTCAAATACTTTTTCATTAAAATCAGTACCATAATTACAATGAATATCAGATATATGCGCTATTCTCATAAGAAACAGTTAAAAAATCCATGTTTAAATGTTTTACCTATCTATTCATAATTTTTCTAATGATTCCAAAAGCAAAATTAGAGCAGCATCACAAGTACTCCTCTTATTCTCTATTCTCTCACCTGAGAACTGATATTTTTTAACAACAGTGCCATTATCTGTAGAAACAGCAATATAGGCTAATCCCACTGGTTTCTCTTTTGTACCACCAGTTGGTCCTGCTATACCAGTTGTAGCAATACCAATATCAATATTTGATTTCTTTCTTACGCCTTCTGCCATAGCTTTTGCAACTTGTTCACTAACAGCACCAAACTTGCTGAGAATGTTTTCTGGCACATCTAATAATTCACTTTTAGCATTGTTACTATAAGAAACAATTCCTCTATCAAAATAATCTGAGCTACCACTAATATTAGTAAGAGTATGAGCAATTAAACCACCAGTACAAGACTCAGCGGTTGCAACCTTTAATTTTTTACTAGTCAGCAAAGTAAAAATTTTATTAAGGAGTTCTGTATCTACCAAACTAATTTACCTCTCTATGGAAATTAAGGATATCATATTTAAAACATTATACTTTGGGCATATGTTAAAGGTTATATAGGAAAATCTTTATCCAGTCCATTACACCATAGCCCCGTGGTGTAGCGGTCAATCATGTTGGCCTTTGGAGCCAGCGACTCCAGTTCGAATCTGGACGGGGCTATCATAAGTTTTGCTCCCGTGGTGTAGTCCGGCCAATCATTCTGGCCTTTCGAGCCAGCTACACGGGTTCGAATCCCGTCGGGAGCACTAATTTAACTTTACTGTCTGTTTTTATTTTATGTTTTGTTAAATAAATTATGCTTTGTTTTTATTATAACAAATATTTGATAATTGAGCTATAAAACTTATATACTTATTAATTCATACAGAGAAACATTATTATATGACTATCCATATAATAATAAGAGGTAAATGAAACGAGCAGCTAAAATACTAATTACATTAGCATTAATACTAACAATCCTAGTGCCAACCAGTTTAGCATCAGAAATCAGCGTAGTAAACATACCCACAACAATAAATGCAGGCAACTATGGAAAAGGATACAGATACAACATACAAGGAAGAACATACATCCACTTAGAAGGAGAACCATACGAAAGAGGATACCAATACGGATACCTAGCAGCCACAGAAATAACAAACTGTTTCCTGAGATGGGCACACTATGGACATGCCGTAAAAGGAATGAAACTATATTTTTTAAAAAACTATGATGCCTTATCACAAAAATGGTGGGAACTCTGCAAATCAAAAGCAATGACATATTTTGAGAAACATGTTCCAGAAGAACACAAACAAGAAATGATAGGAATGAAAGATGGTTTAAACGATAGAAACGCAAAAATCTTCGGAAAAGAATTCACATACGAAGACATAGTAGCATCTCAATTCATACAGGACGTTGAATACGCTTTTTATTCAACCTTTAGCCTTAGAAAAATCCACCCAATCCGTAACATATTACATACTATGAGAGACGTACTCGCGGGAAGAACAAAATTCGAAGACATCGGACACTGCAACGCATTTATCGCAACAGGAGACTCAACCGAAAATGGAGACATAATAGTCGCACACGCAACAGTATTCCCCAAGGTTATCGCTGAAAGATGCAACTTCATAGTAGACATCAAACCATCAAATGGATACAGATTCATGATGACAGGTCCACCTGGTTCACTATGGAGCCAGGAAGACTATTATCAAAACGAACAAGGAATTGTACTCACAGAAACAGAACTTCTACCCCAAGGACCTTTCGACATCAAAAAAACCCCTAAAGGGATAAGATCTAGAACAGCTATCCAGTATTCCTCAAGTATAGATGAAGTAATACAAAACCTAGAAAAAAACAACAATGGACTTGTCCCAAATGAATGGTTAATAGGTGACACAAAAACTGGTGAAATCGCAAGATTAGAACAACCGCTTTTCAATACAGTAGTTACAAGAAAAACCGACGGATATTTTTTCTCCTGTACAACTCCTCATAACGACAAAGTTGAAAGAGAACTATGGGGCATTATGCCAAAATCAATAGCGATTAAAGTTGGCTTCCCAAATAAATACTCTAGTGCAAGAATTGAAAAATTCAACGAATTAGAAGCAGAATATCATGGAAAAATCAACACTGAAATCGCAAAAAAAATCATCACAACCGTTCCATTATGCAACTCAACTAGTGATTGTAAAATCACCAGTACAAAACTATTAGAAAACATGGGATTAATATTCTATTATGGTAGCCTAGATGGAAAAGAATGGGTACCAAGCGAGGATACTATAAAAAAATACAGAGAAGTCTCAGTATTACCACCCACTGGTTGGCTAGAAATATATGACTCAAATTTTAAAGAAAAAAAACAATTATCGCCAATTAATCCTACTTTCAAAGAATCAAATATAAAACTCATATGGAATTTTGATTCAAAAGACATAGGTAACAGCAACTATCATTCTCTAGACGTCTCAGAAGGAGTAGTTTTTTCAGCTGGATCCACCGGGCAAGTTATAGCAATTGAAGCAGAAACTGAAAAAACAATATGGGATCATAGAATAGCTGATAAAACAACTGAACCCACAGTTTATAATGAATTATTATTCGTAGGATCAGATCAAGGTTTACATACATTAAACAAAGAAAATGGAAACATAAAATGGGAACAGAAAATAGGGGAAGTAATCTCAAAACCAATCATTTATAGAGACATGGTCATAGCTGGTTTCTTAGATGGGACAATAAACGCTTTTAAAATAGAAACCGGAGAAAAAACTTGGTATCATCAATTTGGTAACAAACCATATCTATCCCAATTGAAAAACAATATAGTTTCCATCGCAGCTGACAAATCCTGCTATGGATTCAACCTATTGAACGAGGAAATAATCTGGGAATTCAAAACCGAAAAACTAATAACATCTCCCCCAAAAATAACAAGCAACACAGTATATTTTGGATCATGGGATGGCAACATATACGCATTAGACCTAAAAACAGGTGAACAAAAATGGAAATTTGAGACGGGTTGGGGTATAGATTCTACACCAACGGTAGATGATGGTATGGTATTTGTTGGTTCACTTGATAACCGTTTTTATGCATTGGATGAGGACTCAGGGGTTTTGGTTTGGTGTTTTCAGTGTAAGTCTGCGGTTCATTCTAGCCCTGTGGTTTATGGTGATCTTGTGTTTTTCGGCTCTGATGACGGAATCTTCTATGCACTTGATAAGAAAACAGGTAATCCTGATTGGAGTTTCACACCTGGTTTCAGTATAAAAAATAACGATGTTAATAATTTTGTAACTACCCCCATTTTATGTGATCCTGTTGTTGAAAATGGAGTGGTTTATGTTAGCGCTAAGGGAAATATCTATGCACTTGATGCTCAAACAATCGAGATTCCAAATATTCCAAAAACAGCAGGGTCACATAACAATAATAATCTAATTATGATGCTTATCATTGTTGCGATATCTATGTTGATGATTAGCTTTGTTATTTTCATTAAAAACAAACTTTTTTAGTTAAAATAATACATGAAAAATAGGTGAATTCCTTTAGATAATATAGAAAACTTATAAACTTTTTAACTATAGAAGCTAATTGAATATGGCATCTGGTAACTATAAAGCCTCAGTTATAGCAATCTTAGCAGGTATATTTCTACTGATATCTGGCATGAATGGTTTAGCTACTATGCAGGCAATAAAAGATTTTGTAACAGAACATATCTTTGATAATGAAATCATTCAGCTTGTGTTTGTAATCTTAATATTAATTGCGTCGCTTGGTGGTATAGCAGTTATAGCTGGTGGAATATTAATAGCTAAAAACAGGTTGATAACTGGTAGACTGATAATTGCTATCGGCGTAGGATTAGGACTTATCGGGTTAATATTTTCTATAATATTAGCAATTATGGAAGGTGAATTTACTATTACTAGTTTCTTTACAATAGGGGCAGTTGGGATTATGCTATCAATTGTTGCTAGGATGATTGCTAAAAAACAATAGAAAATAGTAATCTTAAAAGATTAATTGTTAATATAGAATATTTGAGGTAGAGATGAAACGTTGCTCTAAATGTGGAAAAATTAATCCTAAAGATGCATTTTGGTGTGTAAAATGTAACTCAAAAATTTTAGATAAAATTGAAGAAAAAGAAACAAAAACAGAAGAAGAAAAACCAAAAGAAGAAAAAGTTACTACTCATCAATTATCATATAAAGATTTATATGAAGATACTGGTAGAAAAGAAATTAAAATATTCGTAATGGTATTATTTATAACTCTAATTTTTTCAGGTTTATTTCTATATTTTGGATTGGGAAACCAGTTATCTGATTTTGAAGGTATAAACTGTAAAATAAATGAGGATTTTTGGTTTGAGGATGATAAAATAATTACTAGCGATGGCTGGACTTTTACGATGACAAAAATAAATGATTATAGTCTTGAAGGTATAGTATTAGCTTTAAAATATTATTATAAGGAAGATACTCCTTATGCTCCGATAAATATTTTCTCACCCATTGATCTTTTCATTGGAGTAGATGATGTGGAAAACAACCCTGAAGACTATCCTTTTACAATTAACTCTTTTGAAAATAGATATATATATTACTGGTTTGAAGGAGGTAGTATACCCAGTTATGAGTATTTTAAAACACATACTGGGAATAATCATATTATTCCTCATAATAAAAACGTTCTAAATGTTTTAAATAATATTAGCGTGGGCGATCATATTCTTATTGAAGGCAATTTAGTTGATTTATATGGAACAAGAGAATATGAGTCTTACACTTGGTATACTGATACAGCTATTGGAAATTTTGATTGTGAAGTAATACTAGTAGATAAAGTAGAAATTAAATAAAAAAAGAAAAAAAGAGAGTTTTTTGTTTTATTTTTTTGCTATTCCGCCCCATTTGGAGATATACATTATTCCAATTACACAGAGAATTGTAATTACAACTACCACAACTACTCCTACTGCGATTCCCATTTCATCGTTGAAACCGCCTTCTTGCCATAGTTCATAAAATTTTAATATACCAATTATCACGTCTCTCCACAATAGAGCAATGATAAAACCAAAGGCTGCAGCAATAGCTGTTGCTATGTTTAATTTTATTTCACTCATTTTTACCATTTTATACCTCCCATAATCTATGCCTCTAGTAATTGTATATTATTAATAAATTTATCTAAAGAAAATATAGATTAAAATAAAATTTGAAAGTTGGAAATTTAATGATTATTTTTTATCTAAAAAAGCTCATTATTTTTTCAATGATTCTGGCGATTAAACCCATTGATGATTTATTTTCAACAGATCCGCGGTTATCTTGATTTTCATCGCTATTTGAAGAACTGCTACCTTCATTTTCTTGCTCAGCTGATGAGCTTTCACCTGTTGGTAATTCCTCTGCTTCATTGTAATCATCAAAACCAGATGGTAAAGAAAAATTAAGCCAAACTGTGGTTCCATTAACATATACTTTTTCTTCAGTCATTTCATAGCCATTTACATTAATTGTTACATCATAATAGGCCCAGCCTTTCTTACTTAAAGGAAGCGGGAATAATACATATTTTCCAAATGCGTTAGTCTTATCAGTTACGGTACCAAAAGCAGATTTTGCTTTTACGTTTGCATTAGATACTCCAACAGGATATCCAAGTATACCGATGCGGAGTACATATCCTTCAATTCTACCAAAACCATCAAGAGTTGTCTCCTCTACGTCATCTAATGTTTCTTCCATTTCTTCTTCAGGGATTGTTTCAGCATGTGTAGTTATAGCAAATAATGATGCTAATAGCATTAACCCTGTTATTAAAATAGCTGATAGTTTCCTTTTCATTTCTTTCTCTCACCCCCTCCGCCTGTTTTTAATATATTTTTTTGATATCGACGGCATATAAAAATTCTCTTTCACCTCTTCTCATTATGAATTAACATTATCCTTTGCTTTATTAATATTTGAAACTTATTTTATATAAACTTTATAGAACAATTTTCATATTATCATAGTATAACTAGCGGTTTAAAGTCTAATTAATAGAAAAATTTTAATTATTGATTAAACGTTTCATAATTCTGGAGTAGAGAGATGAAAGACATTAAACGCATAGTTATAACTGTTGATAATACGGAAGACTCTAAGAAAGCCGTTGAAAGAGGAGCTTTTTTTGCTAAGCTATTAGGTGTTGATGCTAAGATAATAACTGTTAATGATACTCATCAGTTTATATCCTCAGTTGTACTTGAAGAAAAATTAAAAAAGGAGGCTGAGGCATATCTTGAGAAATTTAAAAAAATCGGTGAGGAGTTTGGAGTAAAGCTTGAAACTCAGCTTATAATTGGTAACCCTGTTGAAGAGATTGTGAAATTTGCTAAAGAAGATGATCTGATTATAATGGCGCATCATGATAAAACTAAGGGTATTGATAAGTTTATAGTTAGTAGTGTATCAAAAGAAATTGTGCATAGTGCCCCTTGTTCCGTACTAGTAGTAAAATCAAAAAACTAAGAATTTAGAGGTCATATATGGCATTTGATGAGAGTGAAATTAGGATTATTAAAAGAACGATACCTTTGATATTAGTTTTTGTTTTAATGTCTCTTGTTTTAGTAACAATTTTTGGATCATGGTATAACGTTCATATGGAAGTTTCTTCAACACCCAATATAGAAATGGATTTTAATATGCATTTAACTAAGGTTTCTTTGAAAGTTGATTCAAATACTTTACCGAGCGCTCTTGAGATGGATGTCAGTTATGATGAATTAAAGGAATCTTCAGATAGTAGTATTAACACAACAGGTCTTAATATTGATAGTCTGAATGTTTTTGGTAGTACCTTGTATTTTATTTCTAGTGCTCTTGCGATTTCTATATTTGCTATAATATTAATGCTTTTAACTGCGTTTAATTTTGGTAATGTTGAATTATTTAAGAAAACAGTTACATATTTCTGTCTGATAATATTTATTTTAACTGTAGCTGCTGGTGCTTTATTTATGGTTCAAGTGCATCTTAGTAATATGGTTGATGCTGATGTTGGTTTTTGGTTTTCTACTAGGATAAAGGATATATTTGTGCTTGATACATCTGGTGGACCTGGATCTTCATGGTACATGTCTTTTGTAACAGGGGGAGTAGCATTAGCTATGGCTATAATGTTATATAGAAAACCTGTTGATGATATTATTTTAACAAAACTTGATGAGGAAACTGAGAAGAAAGTATCTCAGCGTGATCCTTCTAAGTATCCTTGTCCTGATTGTGGGCGTCATATTCCTTTGGATTCTAAGGTTTGTCCTTATTGTGGACGAGAATTTGAAGAATTTAAGGGTCTTTTCTAAAAAAAATAAAAAAAAGAGAGGATGAATGGTTTTTATGTTTTTTAGTAATCCATTCCGCCCATGCCTGGTGGCATTCCACCCATTCCACCTGGTGGCATACCGCCTGGTGGTGCTCCGCCGCCACCTTTTGATGCAATGACGTCGTCGATTCTTAGTATCATTGTTGCGGCTTCAGATGATGCCTCTATTTCTTGCATGCTTACTCTTAGTGGCTCTATTACGTTGTTTTTGAGCATGTCGTCTACTTTTCCGTGGAATACGTTGATCCCTGCGTATTTTTTGCCTTTTTTATGTGCATTTCTGATTTCAAGCATCATATCTATTGGGTCGAGTCCAGCGTTTTCACTTAGTGTTTTTGGTACTACTTCTATTGCGTTAGCAAATGCTTCTATGGCCATTTGTTCTCGGCCACCAACTGTTGGTGCATAGTCACGAAGCCCCATTGAGATTGCTGTTGCCGCTGCTCCTCCACCTGCCGTCATTTTTCCATCTTCTATCGCTACTTTTACTACGCTAAGCGCGTCGTGTAATCCACGTTCTAGTTCGTCTACCACGTGTTCTGTTGTTCCTCTTATGAGTATGCTTACTGCCTTGGGGTTTTTGCATTCTGTTATAAAGGTCATTTTGTCGTCGCCGATTTTTCTCTCTTCGACGATACCAGCGTGACCTAGATCCTTACTGGTTAGTCCTTCCATATTTCCTACAATTTTTGCACCTGTTGCTTTTGCTAGTTTTTCCATGTCGCTCTTTTTTGCGCGTCTTACGCTATATATTCCGTGTTTGGATAAGAAGTGTTGTGCTATGTCATCTATTCCTTTTTGACAGACTAGGACGTTTGCACCGCTTTTTGTGATTTGGTTTACCATTTTTTTAAGCATATTTTCTTCTTCATCTAGAAATGCTTGTAGTTGCGTTGGGTCTTGTATTTGTATTCTTGCATCTACTTCTGTTTTTTTGACTTCAAGTGCTGCGTTTACTAATGCTATCTTAGCATTTTTTACGTGTTTTGGCATTCCCTCGTGTACTCGTTCTTTGTCAAGTAATATCCCTGTGATTATTTCAGTGTTTGCTATTCCTCCACCTTGTTTCTTTTGTATTTGTATATTATCTAAATCTACTATGGTTTTTGTACCGATTTTTTCAGCTACACGGGTTACGGCATCTACCACTACATCTGCTAGTACGTCTTTTTCAGCGCTTGCGCCTTTACTAGCCATTGAGGTCATCGCGATGTTTCTTAGTGTTTTTTTGTCACCTGGTTTTATGTTGATAGCTAGTTTTCGTAGTATTTCTTTTGCTTTTTCTGATGCTAGTTTGTATCCGCCACATATAACTGTTGGGTGAATGTTTTGGTCGAGTAGTTCTCCTGCATATTTGAGTAGCTCACCTGTTAGTACTACTGCGCTTGTGGTTCCATCGCCGCATTCCTCGTCTTGGGATTTTGCGACTTCTACTATCATTTTTGCAGCTGGGTGTTCTACATCTATTTCTTTTAGTATTGTTGCTCCGTCATTGGTTACGACTACGTCGCCCATGGAGTCAACAAGCATTTTATCCATTCCTTTTGGACCGAGTGTTGATTTGACAGCATCGCTTATTGCTCTTGCTGCCATTATGTTGTTGCTTTGTGCTCCTCGGCCTCTTTCTCTTTTTGTGCCTTCTTTTAGCACTATTATTGGCTGTTGTCCAGTCATCATATTCTTTCTTCGCCTCCTTATAAAATAGTCTAATTAGTAAGACCGCTATACAAACACTTCTATATAAAGATTTCCTTTATTTCTCGATAAAAAATAGTTTTTTATTTCAAGGATTTTTTTCGTAGCCAGCCGAGATCACTAATATAGAGATCTCGTATGTCAGTTAGACCAAAACGTAGCATAGCTAGACGTTCAAGACCAAGGCCCCATGCAAGCACCGGGTTTTTCACACCAATGGGCTCAGTAACCTCGGGTCTAAATATACCACTACCGCCGAGTTCCATCCATTGATTATTCCAATACACATCGACTTCCATACTCGGTTCTGTATATGGAAAGTACCCCGGTCTTACTCGGACACGTTCAAAACCCATACGTCTATAAAACTCTTTTAAAACTCCTATGAGTTGTTTGAAATTAGTGTTTTCCTCATGGATGATGCCCTCTATTTGATAGAACTCTGGTAGATGCGTTGAGTCTATGTTTTCTTTCCTAAATACCCTGCCAATTGAGAAAACCTTACATGGTGGCTCTGGATGATTATATAGATAGCGTATTGTGTTAACCGTGGTATGTGTCCTTAGAAGGGCTCGTTCACCTTCTGATTTGGAAAACTTGTAACCCCATCCTGTAGAGGATGTTTTACCACCATCTTCATGGACTTTTGAGATTTTGTTAACTAGGTTTTGATCATCTATTTTGATGTTTGAAGGGGTTTTACAATAAAGTGTATCTTGCATTTCTCGGGCAGGGTGATCTTGTGGTATGAAAAGCATGTCCATGTTCCAGAAACATGATTCTACGAAATCGCCTTCTATTTCTTCGAAACCCATTTCTAGGAATATCTGTCGGATTTTACTGATTAGATCAACCATTGGATGTGCTTTTCCGCCATAAACGGCTGGTGCAAAAGCATCAATATCGTAGGGGCGAATGGTTCTGTTTTTCCAGCTACCTGATTTTATTACATTGGATGTTATCTGAGATATTTCATCTTTAAATTCAAAACCTTTTTCGAGTATTTTTTTACCATTCTCTGTTAAAATTATAGTGCTAGTAATGACTTGTTTTTCTTTGATAACGTTTTTCCTTGATAATAATGGTTTAATTTTGTTTTTATCAATTTCACTATTTGGTTTTTCACTGAGTTGTTTCAGTATTTTTTCTTCTTCAAGTTCTGTTTTTAATGCTTTTTTACCGTTTTCGGTTATTTCTAATATGGTATCTTTATCTTTTTTGATAGATGCCCAGCCTTTTTTCTTAAGCCAGCCTACTGCAACAGTTATCTCGTTTTTGTTTAAAACATTGGATAAATCTTTAAGGGATGCTTTTCCCCCTTTAGCAGATATTTTTTTTAATGATCGTTTTTCAGGTAAGCCTTTTTCTAGGAAATGTTTTCCTTCTTTACCTAGGGAGTAAACGGTTTTTATGTGATCCTCGATTTTTACTAGTTTTTTTGATTGAAGCCATGAGGAGGCATTCATTACTTCTACTTCTTGTTTGAAATCACCTTTTTTTAGTATTTCTTCTGGTGATGTTTTACCGCCGGTTTTTTCCAGCGTTAAAAGTACTTTTTTTTCATTTTGTGAGAGCTCTTTGATTGTTTTGTCTATATCCATTTGGTTTTTGGAATCGGTTAATTATGTATTAAGCCTTCGGTAAAACCCGTTATAAAATAGTTAGTTTTTTGTTCGAAAATCTTCCAAAAATTCGAAAACTTTCCAAGAAAGGTTTTATACCGTAAAGTAGGAAATGATATGTAAAAAATGTATGAAAAAAGGTGAAAATGAAATGAAAATATGGAAAAGATTGGTTTGTACGATTTTAGTAGCTTTTATTTTTCCCACTGGTTTTTTTTCTCAGGGGGCAGCGCTTGAAGTTACTGCTTTAAAAGAAGATAGTGTAGAAACAACAAGTTACTCGGATGATATCGGAGTTAATGCTCTAGGGGAAAATAATGTAGAAACTGCAGGTATTGGTGACATTCCTGAAGAGGTTCTGCAAGAGTTTGATAGTGTTATTATCAAATATAGCGGTGCTATTGATAGTATTAATGATTATGTTGAGGAATATATCGAGGATAATGGTAGAATTAATATGAGGTTTAGGCTACCTTATGATCTAAGAGTGGAATTTAATACTATTGTAGATGGGTTTGATGATGGGGTAGGTGATACCTCTTTTGAGGATGATGGTAGGAATGATATACTTATTTTTCCATATCTTAGACTACAGCCTTTAGACCTTGGTATGGGTCATTATGTATGGACTGATCATTTATTTACTCAGTTAGTAGCTGAGTATATGCCTTTTGGAGCTGCGGTAATAGCTGCTATTTTAGATGTGGCTTTTGGATATGGTTGTACTCAGAAATTCCTTTTCTTTATTGCATCATTTATTGATACTCTGTCAGCGTCTACAGCTGATGAAGTTATAGAGAAAGATGATGGGCTAGGTATACGATGGTCCTTTCTGGATAGTTATTTAATGTCATCTTCAGCTATTATTGATATACTTGAGCTAGAATCTCAACCTTGTAACCCATGGTGGTCCTAAAAAAAACAAAATTTTTTTCTATTTTTTTATTTTACCTTTTTTAATTACTTTTTAACAGGTTTATAAAATTGCTTATATAGGAAAACTGTAATACGTGTTTTCATCTGGGCCTGTAGCTTAGATTGGTTGGAGCACCCGGCTGATAACCGGGAGGTCGAGAGTTCAAATCTCTCCAGGCCCATGAACCGTTCAACAGGAGAAAAAAAGGAGTTTTAGTCAATATTTAACTTTTCTAGACCAGGATAATCTGCAGGATACGTCTGAGTTTTAAATACCCAGTTATACTTTTTGAGTCTTGGAAAACGCTCAACGAGAGTATTTGAAAATGGAAAATTGTTGATGTATTTCCATACGATTTCTTTTTCAGGAGTTACCTCAAAAAAAATACTTTCAAAGCCACTGCAAATAAATGTATTTCCATTAGGAAGTCGCTGGGCACCTGAAACCTGGTAAGATAGAAAACTTGATGGAGGGTCAGCTGTATAATTCCAAATAGGTTCTTCTGGACCATAAGCAGAGCCAGGTTCTAAAGTATAGTTTCCAGTCTCATCTATTGGAGGTACAATTTCATAAACAGATGAATGATACTTTCCAGCTGGATTAAGATAGTTATAGTTAGTATTAAGATTATTAAAAATTGTTATATTGCCTTCACCAGGGCATCCGGGTTCAATCCATCTTGCATCATGTTGATGAAAGAGTTTCTGATCATCTTCAGCTCCTACATCATAATTTCGTGGATTACCCCAACGGTATAAGAAATCACCACCTTTACCATATTTACCACCTGTATGGCCCTTCGCTTCCTCTGTGGTAGTCGAGTGATCTATTATATAAATCTCACTTAGAGCAAATGAACTAAGTATTATCTGATCAAGTTCTTCGTTATAATCAATTGAATTAGTATGAAGCAATTCAGAAGATTTAATTGGAACTCGTAATCTAGTTCTTAAACTAGGATATTTGTTGGGTCTATCGCAATTAACATCCAATAGTTCAGGATGATCCGCAACTACACCATAATTATCTTTTGTTGAATCATAATCCTGAATGAGATGATCCCAGAAATGCCACTGCCAAACAATATTACCTCCCTTTGGAAAAGTTGGTTCAACTTCAATAATATAATCAACCAATATTCCTCCAAAAAGGTTTAGACTGCGAGGATTACAACCAGCTGCAATAGCCTCAGCATGATTTTTGTGGTTCCATACAGTCATTAAAATATTACCATTTGGTAAAGGCTCAATATCATTATGTAAGCAAGAATCACGGCTAGAATAGGCAAACTCCCAGACAAGATTGCCATCCCAATCTAACATTTCAACACCACCAGTAACACCCCCCGTAATAAATCTTAAACTTCTACCTCTATTAGCATATCTGCTGCGCAGGAGATTCCCGTTTTCTAAAAGGTATACTGGTAGACCTTGTCCATTTCTACTTCTCCATTCGTGGACAATTTCTCCATTGTTATTGATTAAATACGTATTTTTTGTATATAGAGGAGCATATAGGGTATAACCGTCAAATGCGTTTTCATCTGTAATCTGATATTCCTCTGCCAGTTTTTCAATAATTTCAATATTTGC
>Ga0272441_10005456_pt1 | contig 22071 bp, 21 predicted proteins | sample SSMProp6N_FD_193582 | JGI IMG/M metagenome (GOLD analysis project Ga0272441, IMG submission 193582) | Marine sediment archaeal communities from Little Sippewissett salt marsh, Falmouth, MA, United States - SSM-Prop-6N | ecosystem: Environmental > Aquatic > Marine > Wetlands > Sediment ... | reverse complement strand
ACGGGTGGGATCGAGGTGAATGAATATATGCAGACCTCGGACCAACATATCTACGCCGTGGGGGACTGTGTCGAGTCGCTCAACCGGATAACGGGGAAGAAGGTTCTGGCCCCCTATGGTGATGTCGCCAATCTGCAGGGACGTATTGCGGGTGAAAATGCGGCGGCGGGAAACAGCGTTGTCTTTCCGGGAGTCATCCAAACGGGGATCTGCAAGGTCTTCGATTACGCCGCCGGCGCAACAGGTCTCTCCGAAACCGTGGCGAAGAGACTGGGATATCAGGATATCATAACGGTGGTCAACGCGAGTCCCGATAAACCCGGTTTCATGGAAGGGCAACTCCTGGTCACTAAACTGGTTGCCGACCGGAAGACCGGTAAGATCCTCGGGGCGCAGTGCATCGGTCCGGGGAATGTGAGCAAACAGATCGCCCAGTGGGCGATGGCCATCCAGGGGAACCTCTCTGTCGAAGACGTTGTCAATGCGGATCTGCCTTACGCACCGCCCTTCTCGCTCGCGATCGATCATTTCATCGCGACGGCCCACATCATGCAGAATAAGATGAAGGGGAGGATGAAGGGTATATCGGTAATGGAGGTCAAAAAGAAGCTGGAAGATCATGAGAAACCCTTCATCCTGGACACGCGAGGACCGGATGAGTATGAAGAGGTGCGCCTCGGTATCGGGGAATCGATCATCCCTCTCGGCGCCCTCCGCAACCGCTTGAACGAACTCCCCGAGGACAAGAACCGGGAGATCATCTGCTTCTGCAAGATATCCCTCAGGGGGTATGAGGCGGCGCTTGTTCTCGAGGCCAACGGCTGGACGGATGTCAAGGTGATGGAGGGCGGTATCATGGCATGGCCGTACGCGCGTGATAAATAAGAGTCCAGCGATGCGGGGGGTACGGATGATTTGTGGCGGGAGATATGAATGATGAAAGCGCGTAAGGGGACCTTCCTTTCTGTTTTGTGCGTCCTGTTTCTGGTTGTCTCGTGCAGCACGGTTCCCATCACGGGGAGGACGCAGCTCAATCTCGTTCCTGCATCGAGCATGCTCTCCATGAGCCTCCAGCAGTACGATCAGTTTCTGAAGGACAATCAGGTCAGCACCGACCAGTTCTCGACAGCCCTGGTCAAGAAGGTTGGGGGGCGCATTCAGAAGGCGGTGGAACGGTACTTTATCGAGCACGGGATGCGGAGTGAATTGAAGAACTACGCCTGGGAGTTCAACCTTATCGAGAGTGAGGAGATAAACGCCTGGTGCATGCCCGGCGGGAAGGTGGCCGTCTACACGGGGATCCTCCCGGTCACGAGAGATGAGAACGGGCTGGCCGTCGTCATGGGGCACGAGATAGCCCATGCCGTTGCCGGTCACGGCGGAGAGCGTATGAGCCAACTCCTCGCCGTGCAGATGGGAGGCCTGGCCCTGGCCGTGGCGATGGCCGAGAAGCCGGATTCCTCCCGGAACCTGTGGTTCGCCGCCTTCGGCCTGGGGGCGCAGGTGGGTTTTATCCTCCCCTACAGCAGGATCCAGGAGTACGAGGCGGACCGTCTGGGGCTCATCTTCATGGCGATGGCGGGATACGAGCCCAGCCACGCCGTGACGCTGTGGGAACGCATGGCGGCGCAGAAGGAAGGCAAGAACGCCCCGCCGGCCTTTCTGAGCACCCACCCGACCGATCAGGCGCGCATCGAATCCATCAAGAGGGCACTCCCGGAGGCAATGCGGTATTATCGGAGATCGTCGTAGGAGAGGTCTTCAGACGGCCTCCTCGACGGCACCAATGACGGCCCTCATGAATGCGGGCAGGTCATCCGGTCTCCTCGCCGTTATCAGGTTTCCGTTCACCACCACTTCTTCATCCGCCCAGTCGGCGCCGGCGTGGATCAGATCGTCCCTGATGGAGAAAAAGGAGGTGCAGCGTCTGCCCTTTAGAATGTCGGCGGAGGCGAGCATCCAGGGGGCATGGCAGATGGCGGCGACGACCTTTCCCTGGTCGAATGCCTCGGCGACGAGTCGTACCATGTCTTCGTTTCGCCGCATCAGGTCCGGGGCGTATCCGCCGGGGATCACGATGCCGGCGCAGTCCTTTGATTCGACCGTGTGTGCCGCCGCAGCCGATACCACGGGAACACCGAACTTGCTCTTGTATTCCCGGCCCTTTTCAGGCGCGACCACCACAACCTGCGCCCCCTCCTCCCTGAGCCTGAAGAAGGGGTACCAGAACTCGTGCTCCTGGTACATATCCTCTACAAAAAGATATACACGCTTTCCTGTAAGCCTCATGACCACCTCCTTTTATTTGTGTTTTGCCTGGGATTATAATCCATCTGCCCGGAAATTTCCGGTGAAATCAGGCGACGGCATTGTTGCTTGAAACGGGTAGAGTCGCTGGCCCGTGGCGTTGGCGGACAATACTTGCATTATCCCCTCATTCGGGCTTCACAATTCATCATAACATCTGGTATGGTTATCTCTCGTGGAGACACGATTACAGGACTCGGAAAGGAGACAGTGTGGGTATAGTGAAGATCATGCCCTGCCTCGACATGAAAGACGGTCGAGTGGTGAAGGGGATACATTTCGTTGAGCTCAAGGACGCAGGGGATCCCGTTGAAAATGCCGCCTATTATCAAACGGAGGGTGCCGATGAACTGGCCATGCTTGATATAGCGGCGACCGTGGAGAACCGGAAGACAAGGCTCGAGTGGATCAGGAACGTTGCCGCGGTGATCGATATACCGTTGACGGTCGGCGGCGGGATTGGCAGTCTTGAGGACATCGAGATGGTCCTTAATGCCGGTGCCGACAAGGTATCCATGAACAGTGCGGCCGTTGGAGAACCGGAGTTGGTAAAACAGGCGTCGGAGCGTTTCGGGACCGAAAAGGTGACCGTAGCGGTCGACGCCCGGCGAAACAAACAGATGCCTTCCGGGTTTGAACTGGTTGTCTCCGGGGGGACGAAGCCGATCGGCAAGGACGCGGTAGCCTGGGCGGAGCAGTGCCAGAATCTGGGGGCGGGGGTGATCCTCCCGACAAGCATGGATGGAGACGGCACGCAGGCGGGATATGATCTGGAATTCACGCGGGCCATTTCGGACGCGGTGGACCTCCCCGTCATCGCCTCAGGCGGGGCGGGCACCCTGGAACATTTCTATGAAGGGGTTGTCAAGGGGGGCGCCAGGATCCTGCTCGCCGCCTCGGTCTTTCACTATCGCACCCTGAGGATCAGACAGGTGAAGCAGTATCTGAGAGAAAAGGGGCTTGAGGTCATGGTAGGGGGGGAAAGATGATCCCGGAGGGCCTTGACAACGCTCGCGACAGGTGTATGATCGAATCGTCGTGTCCATCTAGATATATTTTCTAACCGAGCCCGCTTTTGGATCTCAAAGAGGGGAAAGCATGGACGGATTATAACGGAACCCCGTTTCTTGTGCAGGAACGGGGTCTTGTGTCTCAGGCACGTATCGTTCCCCTCAAAGAAACTGTTTTCTTATACAGGGCAGATGACTCAAAACAAAAAGATCATTGCCGGATTTGGTATCATTATATTCCTCCTGGCAGTCATGGGGAGTGTCGCCATTCTCAGTGCGGTCAGGATAACGGCTACCTTTCAGAGATTTTACGCCCATCCCTTCACGGTCAGCAGTGCCGCCAAAGATGTCAGCATCCATATTCTGGCGATCCAGCGGGATATGAAGAACATCTTTTTACTGGACGATCGGGAGCAGCTTCTGGCTGTCATTCACAGGATAAAAAATCACGAGAAAGAGATCTCCGGGGACTTTCAGATTCTCCTTGATCGATTTCTGGGAGATGCCCGGGACGTTCAACTCCTCCGGGACGCCTTTACTGAGTGGGGGGTGGTACGTCAGGAAATAATCGTTCTTGCCAAGGCCGGCAGGATGGAGGAGGCCGCCCGGATCGCCACAACGCAAAGCGCTGAACAGGCTGATTTACTGACCAAATCCGCAGAGAAACTGGTTGCCTTTGCCGTGCGGAAGGCAGGGGACTTCCAGGAGGGAGCACGTCGAGAAGAGAGGGTTTTGATCTCAATGATTGTGTTTTTGCTGACGATCATTCTACTCGTTTCTCTGGCAATAGCGATCGCTGTCATACAAAGTCTCCAGAAGGGTCAGGCGGAACTTGCCCGTCATCTGTATCTGGTCGATCAGAATGTCCTGGTCTCTTCACTGGACGAAGAGGGGTATGTGCAGGATATCAGCAGCGCTCTGTGCCGGCTCCTCGGACTTACAAAGGAAGAGATACTCAATGAGCAGAGCAACTTTTTTGTGGGTGAAAACAATCAGGAATTGATCGGAGATATACGGCGAACACTCAGGACGGGAAAAGAGTGGGACGGGATCTTTCGAAGAATGGATGGTGAGGGCAACCCGCTGTGGTTTCATTCACGGATCTACCCCGTCTTTGACAAGCTGTATGCTGTTTCCGGATATAACAATATTATTGAGAATATAACCGACAAGAAGGCGATCGAAGAACTCTCTCTGACGGACGGGCTGACGGGAGTGCATAACCGCAGATACTACGAAGATACCATCGGGACGGTAATCAAAACGGCCCGCAGGGAGAAAAAGTATCTCACCCTTGCCATCCTGGACATCGACTTCTTCAAAAACTATAACGACAACTACGGACACCCCGCCGGAGATCAGGTGCTCTTCCAGATCGCGAACGCCTTCAAGAAACTCCTCCACAGGCCCACGGACCACTGCATGAGGGTCGGCGGCGAGGAGTTCTGCATTGTCTTCACCGGGGCGGACAGAAAGAAGTCCACCGAGTTTCTGGAGGAGATCAGGGGCGAGGTGGAGGCGTTGAAGATCAGCCACGAGTACAGCGACGTCCATCAGTATGTCACCGTTTCAGCGGGTGCTGTTGTCGGTTTTGGGGGTGATATCCCCGACAAGGAACGGCTGTACCGCCAGGCCGATGAGGCGCTCTACAAGGCGAAGCAAGAGAGAAACAAACTGGTGATAACAGGGGATACGGGAGAGGAATGACACACCCTCCCGGGGCGCCGGTCTTCAACGCCGCGGAGGTACGATTACGGGGTCAGGCCTTCCGCCTGACCCCGCATTTTTTGAACTTATTTGACAAATTCCGGTGAGGCAACGGTGCAACCGCCGTCCATCAGGATCGTGTCACCCGTCGTGTAGCTCGATGCATCCGATGCCAGATAGATGACCGCCCCCGCCATCTCGTCGGGTTCGCCGATCCTGCCGAGGGGGACATGCTTCGCCATCTCGGCCTTTTCCGCCTTGGCCTGTTCCTCGGGGAGATGGAACCAGTGAGAATCGAGCATTTTCGTGGTCACCGGCCCCGGTGCGATTGCATTCACCCTGATATTGAACGGGGCCAGTTCGAGGGCCATCGACTTGGTCGCCATGATGACGGCAGCCTTTGAGATTGAATAGATCCCCACGTAGGGTTCCGGTTTGTACCCGTCCATCGAGGCCGTGTTGATGATGGAGCCGCCCCCCTGCTCTTTCATAATGCGGGCCACGGCCTGACTCATGAAGTAGAGCCCCTTCAGGTTGAGGTTCATGATGGTATCCCAGAGTCGCTCCTCGTTATCGAGGATGGATCCCATTGCCGGCGAAGCGCCCGCATTGTTGACGAGGATGTCGATCCTTCCGAATTCCTTCATCACGGTCTCCACCAGACCCTTGATGTTCTCGATCTTTCCGATATGGGCCGCGATGGGCATGGCCTTCCTGCCCAGTTCCCGTATCTCCGCTGCGACCTCCTCAAGGTCCGGCAGCTTCCTGCTTGTTACGACGACATCGGCCCCCGCCTTTGCCAGACCGAGGGCGATCGCCCGTCCGATTCCTCTGCTCCCTCCGGTGACAACCGCCACCTTTCCTTCAAGGGAAAAACGCGATAAATCTGTCATGGTATAACCTCCATTTGTTGTATGTGTTTGATCCTTAACGGATATGTGCTTGAAGTACCCTTCCCACGCCCGCAACGCGGGTATGGGGGGGATGTTCCTACTTTGAAGATTCGACGTACTCCACAACCTTTTCCGCCAGCGTATGTATCGTTTCCTCGAATTTTGCCTCATCCTTCTCCAGCAGCGTCAACCTGAATCCCGGAAGGGCGGTAAAGAATGATGTCAGCGGGACCACGCAGATCCCGGTGGCCCCGAGGAGATAGTAGACGAACCGTTTGTCGTTTTCTATATTGGCGGTTGTTATCTCCTCCACATAGGTCCGTATAGGTGCGTTCTTTATCCGTAGCTTCTGCCTGTCGTTGAGGACCGCCTCGTTGAAGACAATCGTCATGTAGAAGGCCCCGTTCGTTCGATTTACCACGATATACGGGACATCCTTGAGGATGTTGTACGCTATGTTGGAGAGCCTCTCGTAATGCTTGATCCTGCTGTCCAGGTAGTTCTGATACTCGGGGTGGGTCATGATCCTCGGTATGGACATCTGGGGGAGTGTCGTGGAGCAGACCTCGGACATCTTCTGCGTCAGTATGGCGCTGATATACCTCGCAAAGGTTTCATCCTTGTCGGCGTTGTACACCTCTATCCATCCGCACCGTGCCCCGGGCCAGGGAAATTCCTTCGATATCCCCTTCATGCTTACCCCGGGGACATCTCCGATGATGTCCGAGAGGGGGAGGGTCTTGTAGCCATTGTACAGGATATTCCGGTATGTCTCATCGAAGATGAGGAAGAGGTCATACTTCTGAGCGATTTCCACGATCCTCCGGAGGCTCTCTTCGGGGTAGACGAACCCGGTCGGGTTGTCGGGATTGATGACGAGGATACCGACAATCGTACCGTGGCTCTTCACCTTCCGCTCGAGTTCCGCGATGTCCGGGTGCCAGTTGTGGTACGGGTTCATCCGGTAGGTGTTCGGCGGAAAGGAGGCATGGTGGATCTCCGCGAGAAGGTGGGTGGAGTACGTCGGTTCCGGCATGATGATGCGTGCATCGATACGCATGGCACTGTATGCCCTCGCGATCGCGTCGCCGAGACCGTTGAAAAAGATAATATCCTCCTTGTTCATCTGGTATTTCCCCCGCCTGTTTACCTCCTCCATGAGAAAGGCCCTGGTCTCATCCATCCCCTTGGTAGGCGAATAGGCGTACGAGATGTTGTCGTTGATGATCCCCGTCAGGGTCTCCTTCATCCATTCGGGGATCTTCTCCCCCTTGATCACCGGGTCACCGATGTTCTCCCAGGTGACCTCGATGCCGTACTCCTTGAGCTTTTCCGCTATATTGACGATGTTGCGTATCTCGTACGCAATCCCCGTTCCGCTCTTTGCAATATCAAATCTCATGACGGTCTCTTCCTCTAAAGGGTTTTGTATGAAAGATCCGGTACTGTAGTATAAATTATAAAAAAATTCTAGAAATAATTCGTATTTTTCCGGCATGCCACGTCCCCTTGACAGGGACCTGATCAAAGGGGTATAAGGACACACATCAGTACACGGGCGGATGTGAGGAAGAGGGGTGCAATCCCCCCGCTGCCCCGCAGCCGTAAAGGGAACGAAAACCCGAAACAGCCACTGTTCCGCGTGCGCGGGATGGGAAGGCGGGTGAGTAGGCTGCCCTGAGCCGGAAGACCGGTCCGCCCGCAGATCCTCGAGGGAGGTGTGTCGCGAAGTGGTTTTCCCCTGCTGCAACCCTGATACCTGGTTGATTCCGGCTTGTCGCGATCGTGCCGTATCCTCGCTTTATTGCAAGGATGTGCCATGGAAAAGTCCATTGTTACTACCCCGTCGAGGATAGCCAGGGTCAGTGTGCTCCTGGCCGTCCTCTTTGCCATTGTCGGGGGGGTGTCTGTCCTGACCGGGACGGCCGGTGTCGGCGCCGCCCGGGTCTTCGGGAGTATCGCAGCCTGGTGGCGAGACGGCCACCTCGCCCTGGACCCCTCTGAGAGGACTATCCTCTTTGCGATCCGCCTGCCGAGGGTCGTCTTCGCCGGGATCGTCGGAGCGGCGCTCTCCACCGCGGGGGTCGTCTTCCAGGGACTTCTCAGAAACCCCCTGGCCGACCCGTACATACTGGGGGTCTCGGGAGGTTCCGCCGTGGGGGCGATTGTCGGCATCCTGCTCGGCGCCGGCGCCGTCCCCTTCGGTGTCCCCGCCCTCGCCTTCCTGGGCGCAACCCTGACGGTGGCGCTGGTCTTCGCGATCGGGAGCAGGGAAGGGGGACTCGATTCCAACACCCTCCTCCTCGCCGGGGTGATCGTCAACGCCTTCTTTTCTGCGGTTATCATGTTCTTCATCTCCACCAGCTCCAGCGCCGACCTGCACACCATCACCTTCTGGCTGATGGGGGACATGAGTCTGGCCGACGGGGGAAAGATTGTCCTGATGGGACTCCTCCTCGCGGCAGGGGCCGGCATCGTGTACCGCTACGCCAGGCCACTGAACCTGATCGTTACCGGTGAAGAGACCGCCATGCAGCTCGGCGTCGATGTGAAGCGGACCAAGGTCATCCTCTTCTTTGCCGCTTCCCTCATTACCGCCGTGGCCGTTTCCTTTGCCGGGATGATAGGATTTGTCGGTCTCGTCATCCCGCATATGATGAGGATGGTGCTGGGGACGGATCACCGGCTGCTCATCCCGGCCTCTTTTCTCTTCGGCGCGTCCTTCATGGCCCTCGCCGACACGGTGGCCCGGGTCGTCTTTCCCGGCATGGAACTGCCGGTCGGCGTGATCACCGCCCTGTGCGGGGCACCGTACTTCATCTATCTGTTGCGGACGAGGAGGATGTGACGATGCCCATTATACACGTGACGGATGTCGGTTTTCGCTATAAAGAAGTCCGAGCACTCAGGGGGATCTCTTTCGAGGTCCGTCGGGGAGAGTTCCTGGGTGTCATCGGGCCCAACGGTTCGGGGAAGACCACCCTCATCAGGGTGATCGACGGGATCCTTGCGCCGGAAAGGGGCAGGGTCAGCATAAACGGCGCTGCGATCCGGGGAATGGGGAGGAGGGAGATCGCCCGGCTTATCGCCGTCGTGCCCCAGGATCTCCCCCTGGTATTTCCCTACAGGGCGATCGAGATCGTGATGATGGGGCGGTCGCCCCACCTGGGGATGCTCAGATTCGAGGGGGAGAGCGACCGCGGGATTGTGCGAAGAGCGATGGAGATGACGGATACCGCCTCGCTGGCGAACCGCAGTATGGACAGCCTGAGCGGCGGGGAACGGCAGCGAGTCCTGATAGCCAGGGCCCTGGCCCAGGAACCGGAGGTGATCCTCCTCGACGAACCGACGGCCTTTCTGGATATACGGCACCAGGCCGAGTTCTTCGGCCTGATGAAGGGGTTGAACAGGAAACGGGGGCTGACGGTCCTTGCCGTGACCCACGACATAAACCTTGCATCCGCGTATTGTGACCGGGTCATGCTGCTCAGGGAGGGGCGCATCCACACCCTGGGGGCGCCGGGCGAGGTTATCACGGAGACGAATATCAGGGAAGCGTATGAAACCGACGTTCTGGTGGATGCCAATCCGCTGAACGGATTGCCGAGAGTAACGTTGTTGAGTTCACACCTGTCGGGTCAAGGAAGCCGGTCAGATGCCGGCGCTGCCCCGCAACTGTAGGCGGAACGAAACCCGCACGATGCCACTGGCTCTTTGGATAACGGGGGCCGGGAAGGCGCGGGGAGTAGGTAGAGCCGCGAGCCAGGAGACTCGTCCGACGGGTAAAAAACCAGATCCCGACCGAGGGGAAAGGAGCATATGTTCTAATGATGAGAAGTGCAGAGAGGTTTTTGATCGGTATCGTCATAGGGGTGAGTATTTTTGCCGCTTCTCCCGCCGTGCGGGCGGGGGAAGTAGTGACGCTGGGAGAGGTCGTGGTGACGGCGACGAGGGATCGTGAAGAGGTACGAAATGTTTCCGCCAATGTCACCGTCATAACGGCAGACGATATTCAGCAGGCGGGCGCGACCAGCATTGTTGAAGTTCTTGAGAATATCGGGAGCGTCAACGTCAGAACGTACAGTGGCAACCCTTCGCAGGCATCTATTGATCTGCGTGGTTTCGGTGGAGACAATCCCTACGGGAAAACCCTGATCATGCTCGACGGGAGGAGGCTGAACAGACCCGATATGTCATCGGTCAACTGGCTTCAGGTCCCGGTCGCTACTGTCGAACGGATCGAGGTGGTCAGGGGGGGCGGAAGCGTTCTCTACGGTGATGGCGCCGTTGCCGGTGTTATTAATATCATTACCAAGACAGGATCGGACAGACCGAAAGCAGAAACTTCAATTGTAGCAGGAAGTTACGGTCTGCACGATGAGCGGGTTGGTCTTTCCGGGTCTGAGGACAGATTGACCTATGCCTTAAATGCTGAAAATCAAAAGACATTCGGCTATCGCGGCCGGTCACGATTTTCATCCCGCAGTGCGGGCATGGATCTCACGTATGACGCCCATGAGTCTCTGAATGTCTCCCTCGGCCTGTCGTATAACGAAACAGACTTCGATTTCCCCGGTTCGCTGACGAAGGTCCAGTACGAGGAAGACAGGAGACAGGCGGGCAACCCCGACGATGAAGGGTTCAATGATTATCTGAACGTGAATCTGGCGATGGAATCCTTTATCGGTGAGTATGGGAGCCTGAGCGTCAACGTCTTGTACGGCAACAAGGATATCACGGCCGATTATGCATCATTTTCCTCCTACTCCGTTGTGAACATCGACACGTACGGAATCACCCCAAAATACATCTTTGAAAGAGACCTGCTGGGTCGTAATAACAAGCTGGTGTGCGGCCTGGATTACTATTACGAAGACGTTGGCAAGGACGGGTTCAATGACCGGGCGAAGACGTCACAGAAAAACAGCGCCCAGCTGTCCCGTGAAAGTCTCGGGTTCTATATCAGGGATGAATTATACGTCCTCGATGACCTGATTCTGGCCCTCGGATACCGGAATGAGCGGGCAAAGATCAGTGGGTCTGAAACCCTGACGGCCGGGACGGTGACTTTTGACGAACGGAAGAGCCACCGGGGGGAGGCCTTTGAATCGGCCCTGACCTGGCTGCTTGGAGAGAAGTCAAAGCTCTTTGTAAAATATGCGACGGTCTACCGGTATCCGTTTCTCGATGAGCAGGCATCCTACTACGGATTCGGGTCGGATAGCTTTTTGACGGATCTTGAAAAAGAAAAGGGTACGACATATGAAGTGGGAACAACGTTTTACCCGTTCAAGGACCTGCGGATCGGTCTGACGCTGTTCAGGATCGATATGCGCGATGAAATTGTCTACAACAACGCCTCCTACACCAACGAGAACCTTGACGAAACGAGACACGAAGGAGCGGAATTCGACATATCGTATCTATTGAAAGGGTGGGCTGAGCTATATGGTAACGTTACGTATCATAACGCACAGTTCAGGAACGGGATACATGTCGGGAAGAAAGTCCCCTTGGTTCCCGAAACAGCGGCCAATGCCGGGATGGCGATCCATCTCCCCTGGCACCTTGAACTGCGACCTGGGATGAAGTACGTTGGAACATCGTACCAGGGAGGGGACAACAGCAATACGGCCGAGAAGGTTGCCCGGTACACGATGTTTGATGTCCTCCTTTTTTACCGGCCCGAACCGACGAAAGGGTTCAGGTTTTCCGCCTTTGTCGGGGTTGAGAATCTGACCGATGAGAAACACGCGCTCATCAATTACGGTGGGTATTACCCCCTGCCAGGGGCTACCGTTAAGGGAGGGATCTCGATCAATTTTTAGGGGAGTTTTTCGAATTTTGAGGTAAATCCCGTGAATGGCGGATGACTGCAAGCAATGAAACGAGAGGGGTAATACTGTGGATACACCGACGAGAGTGTACCTGGTACGCCACGGCCAGGTGATGAGCTTTGAAAAGGAGGCCTACAACGGCCACAGGGATGTGGATATCACCGCGCATGGGGTCAAACAGATGGAGGCGATCACGGCCCGGCTGAAGGATGAAGACCTGGCGGGAGTCTACTGCAGCGACCTGGTCAGGGCGCGAAAGGGGGCCGATATCATCGCGGCGCCCCACGGTCTGATCCCTGAACCCCGCCCCGCCCTGCGGGAGCTGGATATCAGCCTGTGGGAGGGGTTGAACGCGGATCAGGTGGAAGAGCGTTTCCCGGGTGCATTCGACGCGTGGAGAGAGCAGGGGGCCGACTACCGGATACCCGGAGGGGAACGGATCCGCGACCTCGTGGAAAGGGTCATGCCCGCCCTCAGGGAGATCCTCAGCTCCCACAGGGGAGAACGCGTTGTCCTGGTGGTGCACGGGGGGGTCACCCGGGTGATCCTTGCCGATGCCATGGGAGTCGATTTCGATCATCTCTATTCGATCGAGCAGGACTACGGCTGTCTGAATATCGTCGATTATTTTTCCGACTATGCCGTTGTCAAACTGGTCAACAGACGATTGCTTGACGGGGATTGATGCCCGATGCCTACTTCTGAGCCGATACGATATGTACCCAGAGCCCTGTTTTCGGTGCTCCTCCTGGCGGGTCTCTCTTTCTGCCCGAAGGCCGCCGCCGAGGTGTACATCGACGAGGCGGGAAGGCGGGTCGACATCCCCTCTTCTCCGCGGCGGATCGTCTCCCTTGCGCCCAGCATCACGGAGATCCTCTTCGCCCTCGGCCTGGACAGGGAGGTCGTGGGGGTGACCATGCTGAGCACCTACCCCGCGGCCGCCCGGTCGAAACCGCGGGTCGGCACCTTTATCAACATATCCCTTGAACGGGTTGTTGCCCTGGATCCCGATCTGGTGATCGGGACCGCTGACGGGAACAGGAGAGAGACGGTACGGCAGCTCGAGGGGCTGGGGATCCCCGTCTATGTTGTTGATCCGGGAAGCCTTCCAGAGATATTTCGTATGATCGTGAATATCGGCAGAGTAACGGGGCGGGAGGATGCGGCAACGGCCCTGGTTGGCGGTCTGCGGGAGAGGGTCAGGCGCGTCGCCTTGTCCCTGCAAGGTCTTGAGCGGCCGCGGGTGTTTCTCCAGATAGGGCTCAATCCCGTCATCACCGCCGGCAGGGGAACCCTCCACAATGAACTGATACAGCAGGCCGGCGGGGTGAACATCTATGGAGAAACACAGGAACGGTATCCCCGGTGCGGTATCGAGGACATCATTGCCAGAAGACCCGACATCATTATCGTCTCGTCCATGAAGCGGGGGGGAGATTTTCCCGCCGTCAGGGACGGGTGGAGGAAATGGGAGGCCATCCCCGCGGTCAGGGATGACAGGATCCATGTCATCGATACGGACCTGATCGATCTTCCATCACCCCGGATCGTGGACGGGCTGGAGCGGATGGCCGAAATCATTCATTCGGAGGCCTCACGGAAAAAACGGTAGAAAGGATCTATAGGTATGCTGGACTACTTTTATCAGGGGGGACCGGTCATGTACCCGCTCCTCTTCTGCTCTCTGGTATCCCTTACCATTGTCATAGAGAGGGGCATTTTCTGGCTGGGGGAGAAGAGGAGACGTGATGCGAGGCTGCTCGACCGGTTCATGTCTCTTGTCGAAAAGGGGGACCTTGAGGGGGCCCGGAGATCCGTTGCGGACTGTCATGATCCCACCGTCCGTGTCCTGGTGTGTGGTATCGTTCATCGGGAATTCTCACTGAAAGATGCCCTACGGATGAGCGCCGATGAAGAGGTGGCGAGGATGCGGCGGTATCTCCCCACCCTCGACACGATGATAACCCTCGCGCCCCTTCTCGGTATTCTGGGGACCGTCACGGGGATCATATATTCCTTCAATATGCTGGGGAGTGCGGGTGTGGAGAATCCCGCGACAATTACGGCGGGGATCGGGCAGGCCCTCCTCACCACCGCCTTCGGCCTGAGCATCGCGATCTTCAGCCTCATCCCCTACAACTGGTTTCTGTCCCGAATCGAGAAGGCCACGCAGAAGATGGAGAAGTACGGCACCACCCTGGAGATCCTCTTCGAAAAGGAGGGGAAGCAGGGGGAAAACAACGCGGAATAAAAGGAGCCCCGCTGTATCGGGGATTTGGATCAGGGGACGAATATGGCGCCCTGACCGGTGGAAGGGATGAAGCTTTCAAGAAGACAACTCAAGAAGGCCCGGATCGAGATGATACCGCTGATCGATGTGGTCTTTCTCCTCCTGGTGGCCTTCATATTCTTTGCGATGTCGATGACGGTCAACAGGGGGATCCCCGTTGATCTCCCGGTTTCATCCGCCGCGCAGAGAGAGGATACCGGTATCTCCGAGATCACGATAACAAAGGACGGGGGCCTGTTTCTCGACGGGAAGGAGGTCGATGCCCGGTCCCTCCATACGCGCCTTTCCCTGCTCCACCGTGAGTCCCCGGGAACGCGGATTGTTGTGTCGGGTGACCGGAATGCCTCGTACGAATCGATCATGTCGGTCATCGATGTGGTGAAGAGGTCCGGTCTCTCCGGGCTGTCACTGAAGACGGAGTTCGGCGGACAGGGGGGACGATTCCTGCCGGAAAACGGTGTGCAGGGCCGTCGATAATGCCGAAACGGAGCCTTGTCATTGCAGTCGTCCTTGCCGCCCTTCTCCATGGCGGCGTCGCGCTGGTGCGCATCCCCGTCTCTCGGCCGCATTTCCTCTCGGAGGAGAAGCCCCTTGCACTATCGATTGTCTCTGAATATAAGAAGGTGTCAGGGGTTACGGTGCATGAAACAAAAAAGGAGGAAAGAGAGACAAGAGACGACCGGAATCGGGTGACAACCACAAAAGAGGTAAAGAAAAGGGCCGATACCCCGCCGGAGGGAAGAAAGGCACTCCCTCCCCCCCAAAGTGAACCCGCCCGGATATTCGAATCCCCGCCGCCCCTCCTGAGAGAGCGGGATGCGGGAACGCAGGCCAAAAAAAGAGTGACAGCGCCCCCCATCCCCTGCTATAAAAACAACCCGCTGCCGAAGTATCCGGTGCTTGCACGCAGGAGAGGGTATGAGGGGGAGGTTCTTATCTCAGCGATGATATCGGCCAGTGGCACGGTGGTTGCATTAAATGTGAAGGAATCTTCGGGGCATCCGATTCTGGACCGGGCCGCCGTGAAGGCCGTTGCTGCGTGGGAATTCGAACCCGCGCGGCGGATGGGGGCGCCCGTTCCCCTGTCGGTGGATATTCCGGTGCGATTTGTGCTACAACGCCCATAGTTTTTCTGAAAAGAGAGAGTTCTCGTCTATGAGAGGGACCATCTTAAAGGTTGCCGCACTGCTTGTGTGTGTGTTCCTGTTCGCAACGGTAGAGGCATACTGTGCCTCGTCAAAGACCTATTACCTCCAGGGGAACCGATACTTCGCCAAGAAAAAATATGACCGGGCGATAGAAAAATATGAAAAAGCTATCGAGATTAGGCCCAAGGTCGTCGATTACTACTACAAACTGGCGGAGACGTACCGGCTGAAAGAATCAGGGGATGAGGCCATCGCCTGCTACCGGGAAGCGATCAAGATCGATCCCCGGTACTATGCGGCATATGCGGGCCTTGGCGAGATCTTCTTCAAGAGGGGGGAGTGCGAAGAGGCCATACGGTATTACGATAAAGCTATAAAGGCGTGTCACACCGACAGTAAGGATCAATTTTTCCTCGGCAGGATATGTGATATAACGGGCGATACCGACGGGGCCATCAGGGAATATCAAAAGGCCATACAGATACGGACGGGTTATTTCGATGCGCTTTCCAACATTGCCGTCTGTTATGCCAAAAAGGAGGATTTCAGGAAGGCCGTCCTGTACTACACGAAGGCGCGCAAGATACGGCCATATGATGAACGTATTGTTGTGGGTCTCGGCATAGCGTATACCAATCTCAAGGAATTTCGGAAGGCCAGGGATATTCTCCTGATTGCGCTCAAGATCAATCTCTTTAACCGTGATACGCGGTTTTACCTCGGGAAGGCCTATTACGGGATAGGCAGTCTTGATCAGGCGATACGGCAGACGGAGAAGGCCCTGGAGATAGATCCTGAAAACCCGGAGACACATTTCACATTGGGTCTGTACTATGATAAAAAAGGCTGGTCTGATATGGCCGTGGCGGAATACCGGGAGACCCAGATCTTGGACCCGGATTATATCGTGAGGAGGGTGAAGGGAATTGAGAAAAGGGCGAAGGGGGAGGAAACGGAATAGGGGGGATTGTCTGAGATGAACCATAATGAAATGAAGGGCCGCCTGGCACGGATGATCGTGGAACGCACCTTCCGTTACAGCGATGATCCGCCGTTTACGCTGGCCTCCGGGAAACAGAGCAGATTTTATTTTAACTGCAAGCCCACGACCCTCGATCCGGAGGGGATGAACCTGATAGGGAATATCATCTGTGACATGCTTGAAGATTCGGACATCTCAGCGGTCGGAGGGCTGACCCTGGGGGCGGATCCCATGGCCAACGCCGTTTCCGTCATATCGTATCAGAGAAACCACCCCATCAATGCCTTTATCGTCAGGAAGGACGTCAAGGAACACGGGACCCGAAGCTCAATAGAGGGGAATGTCAGCGGGGGTGAGCGGGTGGCTATCCTGGATGATGTTATTACCACGGGGAAGTCCACCCTCATCGCCATTGAAAGGGCCCGGGAGGCGGGGCTGATCGTGGATCGTGTCATAGCCCTCATCGATCGTGAAGAGGAACAGGGGAGGGAGAATATAGGGAAAGAGGTACAGCGGGTCGATTCCATCTTTACCCGGACCGACATAGTGGGACTGTATGAACAGGAAAAAGAAAATAAGCCATGAAGCACATGAAATCTTTTCTGGTATTCTCATGCATAATAACCGCTGCCCTGGTTCTTTCAGGGGCCGGTATGGCCGCCGTTTCCGCCGGTCTGACCGTTGCGGGGTTCGACTCGGGGGAGATGAAGAGGGGTGCCCCCTCGGGCTGGGAACTGGTGAAGAAGGACGGGACCCCGAACCTTACCCTTGAAAAGAAGGAAGCAAAATATGTCCTCCACATGAAGAGCGACAGCCGGTCCTCCTTCGGCATACAAAAAGATCTAGACCTGGGGACAGAAAAGTATCCCTTTCTGAGTTGGGAGTGGAAGGTGACACGTCTCCCCAGAGGGGCGGATGTCAGGGCTGCCGCGACCGACGATCAGGCTATTCAGATATACGTTGCCTTCGAGCCCACCGCCCGGCCCGCAAAGTTTAACACCCCTGTCATCGGGTATATCTGGGGGGGCGAGTGTCCCAAAGATACCTTCGTCACAAGCTCGCAGCCCTTTGCGGGCAAGGTGCGGTACGTTGTCCTCAGGAACAAGGAGGACGTGCTGGATACGTGGTACAGTGAGAAGAGGAATATGGAAGAGGATTACCGGAAGATGTTTCACGATATCGATGACGGACAGCCGCGCGATATCAAGGGGATTTCATTCTATATCAATTCACAGAAGACAAAGAGCGAGGCGGAAAGCTACATTTACAATGTCCGTTTCAGCAGGGAGTAGATAATACCATCGGCACCGTCGATCTCATTGGCAGTATATGACTACAGCAGTAAGGGCGATTATATACATGATGATATCTTACGAAGGCAGCGGCTATTCTCCCATGAAAAAACAAAACAGGTTGCGGCGCGGATTCAAGCCCGTGGTCCTTTCCCTCTTCGCCATCTTTCTTTCCATCGTCGCGCTAAACCCTGCCCCGAGCTTCGGATCGGGAACGACCGATGAAGCGATGTCGTACATTCCGGATTCTCTGGTTTCTCTGGCAGCCGGGCATGCCATCGTGATCGATAAGACGATGCAGCGACTCTTTGTATATCGGTTCGACGGGACCTCCTTCCAGCGTATGTATGAAGCGACCTGTTCCACCGGTAAAAACAAGGGGACCAAGATACGATCGGGTGATGCCAGGACGCCGGAGGGGGTGTACTTCCCCATCAAGTTCTTTTCCGATGAGGAGCTCGGTGCCATTTACGGCTCCATGGCCTTCGATCTCAACTACCCCAACATTCTTGACAGGAAGGAGGGGAAAAACGGCAACAACATATGGCTGCACGGTACCGACAAGCCCCTGACACCGTACCAGTCAAACGGCTGCATCACCCTCGAAAACGGCGATATCGATGCCGTCTCCCGTTTCATCATCCTCAACGAGACCCCTGTTATCATACAGGACTATATCAAGTGGGTTTCCCCGTCGATACAGGCCGCCCAGAGGGAGGATATCACGCCCTTTATCGATGATTGGGCGAGCGCTGTCTGTGCCGGCAGCGTCCGGAAGCTGACCGGACTCTATGCGAAGAACTCCCGTTACGATAAGAAGGGCTGGGGCCGGCTTGCCGGGCAGATAGAGACATTAAAAGAATACGGGGGAGAGGTGACCCTCGTGCCGCAGGAGCTTTCACTGCTGAAGCACGACAAATACACCGTGGCGATCTTCCGGCAGGGATTCGCCCTGAACGGTCACCCGTACGATGGGGGACTGCGAAAGCTGTTTCTCAAGAAATGGCGCAACGACTGGTACGTCGAGGGAGATGTACCCGTAACTCCCGAAAAGGAAAGTCAGTTCCTGGCGGCACTCGAAAAGATCAACACTGACTACGCCAATCGTAATGATATACGGAAGATTGTCGATACGTGGATTGCCAGCTGGGAGGCAGGGGACATGAAAGGCTATGCCTCCTTTTATGCCGATGATTTCAGGTCCAAGGGGATGAATCGTGACAGGTGGCTTGCGTATAAATCGGATCTTTCCCGGACCAACAGGGATATTCGCATCGAGATAAAGGATCTCAAGATCACCTATCAGTCACGGCGCAGAGCGGTTGCAACCTTTGAGCAGGACTATCATTCATCACGGGTGAACGATGTCGGAATTAAGACGCTGCGCCTGAAAAAGGTTGATGATTCATGGAAAATATGCAAAGAAACATGGAGATCAAAGGGGTAGAAACAGGGCTCTCGCAATGAAAAACGGTAAAAAAGCAAAAAGCTGGTTTATCATCATAATCGGAGACAAGGAACGCCGCGGCCCTTTCGAGGTTACCCGGAGGGCACTCATCCTCTCAACCGCGTGCCTGATGATCGTTGTTGCGGCGATAGCGGCTGGCAGCTCTTTGCTGTACAGCAGGCCGTACATCTCCGCCAGCAGTCGGCTGACCGGAGAACTTGCCGTTGCCAGGCAGACCATCGAGGAGACCAACCGGGAAAAAGAGACCCTTTCAGAAGAGATAAAGGCATTACAGGCAAATATCAAGGCATCCCGTGAACGGTCGAGTTCTCCCCTTGCCGCCGGGAAAAGGAAGGAACAGGCCGTCGCGAAGGTCGGAGCCAAACCGTTTGTCTCTCTTGAAGAGATACAGATAGTGTATAATGCGGACAACAAAACGCTCAAGGTCAGATTTATAATAAAAAGTCAGAGTACCGACGAAGACTACATCTCGGGGTACGTATTTATCATCCTCAATCCGGCTCCCGGTTCCTCCGCCTCCTACAAGAGCTCTCCGGTAGTGGAGCTTGCAGACGGGGTCCCCCGATCGTATACAAAGGGGGAAAACTTTTCTATCGCCCGTTTCAAACATATTGAGGGCGTGTTCCCTTCGATATCCGACAGGAGCAGGTACACGTCGGCTTCTATTCTGGTCTATGCGGATGATGGAACGCTCCGACTGAAGAAGGAATTATCGTTATAAATCTACCCGATAACCCAATAAAAACATGGGGATGTATCCCTTATGACACTTGCGCGTTTTCTTCCGAGATTCAAGGCAACCATTAGTATCCTCTGCATTCTTTTCCTCACAGGCCTGACATCTGTGCCGACGGTCTGTCGCGGGGAGAATACGATGGAGACCTTCTTCCAGAATACAGATTACGAATTGAACGTGTACCGGATAAGCGGAAAGCTCCCCGGCAAGACACTGCTGATAATAGGCGGTATTCAGGGAGACGAGCCCGGCGGTTTCCTGTCGGCGGATCTGTATGCGGACATGGAGCTCGTGCGGGGAAACCTTATTGTCGTTCCGCGGGCGAACTTCTATTCGATCATTCTCAACAGACGCCAGATCAATGAGGATATGAACCGGAAATTTTCCGGATCTTCACGGGAAAACTACGAAGCACAGGTGGTTTCCATACTGAAGCGACTGATAACGGAGAGCGATTGCCTCCTGAATCTCCATGACGGATCAGGCTTTTACCGGGATACCTGGGAGAGCGAGATGAGAAACCCTGCCAGGTATGGCCAGTCGATCATCGTGGACTGCGAAGACTACCGGGATCTGGCGGGGAAAGAGATTCCCCTTGGCAGGATGGCGAAGAGAGCCATCTCGAAGATCAACGATCAGATCGACAATCCCGAGCACCTGTTTCATTTCAACAACCACCGGACCCGGGCCCCGGATTCGTCGCACCCCGAACAGAGAAAGTCGGCAACGTACTATGCCCTGTATGAGTGCGGCATACCGGCGTTCGGGATTGAGACAAGCAAATCGCTTCCCCTGGAGACCCGGATCTACCACCACAATCTCGCGGTGAATTCGTTTATGGAGATCCTCGACATCACGCCGGAGATACCGGGTATCGGTCTGACCCAGCCGCAGATCAAGTATGCCGTGGTCAAGATCAACGAAGGGTCCCCCGTCGTCGTGGCCAACGGTGAGACGCTGCATGTCCGCCCCAATGACACGATAAAGATCATCCATATAGAAGGGAATTACGCCCGTGGCCTCAGCGCCGACATAGAGGGATACGGTTCGGTGAACGATGCGAATAAGCCGTTTACCCTGAGCAGTCCCACGCGTGTCTTGATCAAGAAGGATCACGTCCTCTGCGGCACATTCGATATTGCCTTTACCCAAAAATCCCCTTCCGGTTATGCCGTGACCGTCAATCCCACCGTTGTTGTTTTCAAGGTCAGGATCAACGGGAAAGAGGGGTACTATCCCAACGGATCCCACGTGGATATCGTACGGGGCGATCTCCTGGAACTGGTGGATGCCACCACCATCCCCGGTTCGGTCACGGGCATTACCTGCAACTTCAAGGGTTTTGTGGGGGACAAGAAGAGCAACACCGGGGAAGACCGGGGTTATATCATAGACACGGCAACGGACCTCTGGGAGAGGTACTCTCTGTATAAAAAAGGACGTGTCTATCAGGTAATTGTCTCCAAGGATGACAAGGATATCATCGGGCGTCTCTTCTTCGATATACAGCCGCCCCTTTTTGAGTATATGCTGCTGTATCTCAACGGGACCGACAAGAGGTGGGTTTCGAACAACGAGCCGATACAGCTGAAACTGAGCGATTCGATGAAGATTGTCGATATCAAGAGCAACGTGGCGCCCGACAGGCTGACGATGGTCATCAGGGGCGAGGAGGGCTCCATCCCGGTGCGTGTGGGCGAACCGGTCACCGGGGCGAAGGTTGCGGCCCTCCTTGACGGAGCGTCCGCCGGATGCGGCATCCACATTGACCGTGGTAAAATCTTTCTTGCCTTGCTGCCGATCACCATTGTAGATTAAAAAGCGGCGCTGGTCGGGGAGGGACACAACACAGGCGACCAAGGAGAGCAGATGTGAAAGAGAAAGACGTCTCCATTATCAACAAGGGGTGCAAACTCAACGGGACTCTGGATTTTAAGGGGTATCTTATTGTTGCAGGCACGGTAGAAGGTGTCCTGAATGCCGAGACCGTCATTACGGAAGAGGGGAGCACTATCAAGGCAGACGTCACATCGGAAAATCTCACCATAGCCGGCACCTTTGAGGGGAACATCGTTGTTACGGGGATGCTGACCCTCCTCGGCACCTCGAATGTCCGGGCATCCATCCAGTGCGGAAATCTGGAAGTAGAGAAGGGAGGCATTCTGAACGGAACGATTACCCCCCCGTAACCCCGAACATCTTCAGTGAAGAGAACCCTCTCAAGATCTCAGATATTGTGATTCCTGCAACATATCGCTTCGTCTTGGCACGCGGCCACGCATCTTTTCAAGGACCCTGCCTCAGCCTGAGCTCTCCCGCGGCCAGATGCGCCTTCCGTGTCGGTTCGGGCAGCCGGTATCCCCTGCAGCTCGACAGGGTTATCTCGACGGCCTTTTTCAGC
>Ga0272441_10005455_pt1 | contig 22072 bp, 4 predicted proteins | sample SSMProp6N_FD_193582 | JGI IMG/M metagenome (GOLD analysis project Ga0272441, IMG submission 193582) | Marine sediment archaeal communities from Little Sippewissett salt marsh, Falmouth, MA, United States - SSM-Prop-6N | ecosystem: Environmental > Aquatic > Marine > Wetlands > Sediment ... | reverse complement strand
AGATTCACCACACCGCGGTGGGGAATCAGTGATCCTTTTGGTCTTCCTGTCGAGCCGGAAGTATATATGGCATAAGCAATATCCGTAGCAATGTTGACACTCTCGGGATTTTCCGCATTGAAAGTGCTGATTTCAGCCCAGTCTCGGTCAATACAGACAATCGTAATTCCAACAGGTAGCTTGTGCACGTGTTGCTCCGGCGTCAACACTACCGGGGCTTTGCTGTCATCCAGCATATAGCTGATTCTACCTTCAGGCCACTCCGGATCGATTGGCATATAAGCACCACCTGATTTAAGAATGGCAACAAGACCAACAATGTTTTCCATTGGTGAACCGACTATCATTCCCACAACAGAGCCTTGATTGACACCGCAGGAGCGCAGGTAATTGGCAAGCATGTTTGCTCTTTCATTAAGCTCGAAATAACTCAGCCCTGTATCCTGAAAAACGACCGCCGGTCTATCCGGATTTGAATCTACCTGCTTCTCAAATAGCTCAAGGAGTGTTGCATCTCGCGGATATTCACGTTTGGTAGCATTAAACTCTACGACAACCTGATGCCATTTCTTTTCGCCAAGCATGTCATAGTCGGCAATCATCTTTTCACAATCCCTGGAAACAGCATCCAAAAGGTTGATGTAGTACTCGGCAAACATATGGACGGTTTGAGGATTGAAGAGATCTGTATTGTATTCAAAACAGAATTCAAGCTGATCCTGCGAGTCTACAGCGAAAATAGTCATGTCAAGTTTGGTGGTTTCCTGCTCACCCGGCAGGCTCTCTAATGAAAGATCACCCCGACTGATGAGTTTTTTAATCTCAGCTACATCCTGCATGGCAAACATGATAGAGAATATCGGGGTCCGGCTGGTATCTCTGGCTATGTTGAGTTTGTCAATGAGTTTATCGAAGGGATAATCCTGATTGGCATATGCACCGATACAGGTCTGTTTGACCCGCCTCAAAACTTCCGTAAAACTCGGATTACCACTTAAATCTGTACGCAAAGCCAATGTATTTACGAAAAACCCAATCAGCCCTTCCAAATCAGGGTGGTTTCTGCCGGCGATCGGCGTTCCGATTATGATGTCCTCAATGCCGCTCATGCGGTACATGAACAAGTCCAAAACCCCCAGAAGGAGCATGAATGTGGTTACATCTTGTTTTTTTGCAAGATCTCTGAGTTTACCGGCTAACTCGGAGCCAATTTCAATGCGGTATACAGCCCCGTTTGTGGTCTGTATGGCCGGTCTAGGTCTGTCCGCTGGAAGGTCCAGCACCGGCAACTCCCCACCCAGAGAAGACAACCAGAATTCTTCTTGATCCTGCAAGGATCCGTCTTCCAACAAATTATTCTGCCAAAGAGCATAATCTTTATACTGAATCCTGAATAAAGGCAGTTGTGGTTGTCTGTTTTCAACATATGCCAGATAGCTGGCAATCAGTTCTTTGACCATAATTTCCAGCGACCATCCATCGGAAATAATATGATGCATGACCATAATAAAAAGATGCTTCTGCGGTGATATTTCTAATATTCTGGTACGGAATAAAGGTCCTGTGACGAGATTGAACGGTTTGAGTGACTCTTCGGTAACAATTCTCTTCAGATCAACATCGCTTAACTCTGCGGCACTTTCAATCTCGACATTGACCAAGAATGATTCATTCACAATCTGAACAGGGCCGTTATCTTCACCTCGAAAAGTGGTCCGCAGAGTTTCGTGTCGGTCAACCACATTCTGCAGGGCACGGCATATTGCCTCTGGATAAAATGGTCCCTTAATAATGAAAGGAATCGGCATGTTATAAGCCGGAGAGTCCGGAATCATCTGATCCAGAAACCACAAACGCTTCTGAGCATGACTCAATGCATATGATTTTTGCTTGGGAAGGGGTTCGATTTCGGGAAGTTTTGTTCCTGCATCTGTTTCGATTGCATGACATAATCCCTCAATGGTTGGATCTTCGAAAATCAACCGTAATGGTATCTCCGGGCCGATCTCACGTTTGATACGTGCAAGCACCTGAGTAGCTTTGAGAGAATGTCCCCCGAGATCGAAGAAATTATCCTTTACACCTGCCCGGTCAATTCCCAGAACTTCCTGCCAAATCAGGGCAAGTTTTTCTTCCAGTTCATTGCGGGGAGCTACATATTCACTGACCATTTCCGGTCTGATATTTTCTACTTCAGGTAGTGCATTGCGATCAACCTTTCCGCTGGAATTCAGAGGCAGAGCTTCCATATAAACAAAACGAGACGGAACCATATAATCAGGCAGAGCACTATCGAGAAATTCACGTAATCCCCCAACCGGTATCTCTTCATTCGAAACATAGTAGCCTACCAGGAACTTTCCTCCCACGGGCTCTTCTTTGTCCACCACGACACAATCATGTACACCTTCAAAACGGGAGAGTACCGCCTCCACCTCACCCAGTTCAATGCGGTTACCCCTGATCTTGACCTGATGATCGATCCTGCCGAGATATTCAATATTGCCGTCCGGCAGCCATTTGCCGAGGTCACCGGTTTTGTACAGCCTGCCATCCGGTGAAATAGGATGCTGAATAAAGGCTTCGGCAGTTTTTTCCGGTTTATTCACATACCCTCTCGCTAGCTGTACACCTGAAAGATAGATCTCGCCGGGAACACCTATCGGAAGCAGGTTCATATATTTATCGAGAATAAATATTTTGGTATTCGCAACAGGTCTGCCAATAGGTATTGTTGCACTGGTTTGTGTTGCACGGCACTCATAATACGTTACATCAATAGATGCCTCTGTCGGTCCGTAGAGATTGTGGAGTTCACAATCCAAATATTTAAAAAACAACCTTCTATGTTCCGCAAGAAGAGCCTCACCCGAGCAAATGACTCTACGCAAAGATTGCAAATCCTGCCTGTTATCATCATCCACTACCTGCAGAAATCCGCCCAGCATGGATGGCACGAAGTGCAAGGTAGTGATCTTGTTGTCTCGAATGGCCTCCATGATATGCCTCGGGTCCTTTTCCCCCCCGGGTTTTAAAAAATGCAAGTGGGCTCCATACATCAGTGCCCAGTAAAACTCCCATCCGGAAACATCAAAGGTATAAGGAGTTTTCTGTAAAACCACATCCTCCTGGTTCAGACCATAGGCATCCTGCATCCAGATAATACGATTCGTCAGCCCCTTATGAAGGCATGCTACACCCTTGGGTGTACCGGTAGAACCGGAGGTATAGAGTATATAAGCAAGATTCTCCGGCCCGTTTATCGCATCAAGATGCGTCGAATCAAGATCTTTTATCTCGTCCCACATACTATCGAGGCAGAAAACATGAATATTGCGCTCAAGAAATTTGTAGGCAAATCTCTGCTGGGTCAATACTACCGGAGCCTTTGTATCATCGAGGATATATTCGATTCTGGCTTCAGGGTAAGCAGTTCCTATCGGAATATATGCGCCGCCCGCTTTGAGCACTCCCAGCAAAGCGATTTCCATTTCCAACGAGCGATCAAGCATCAAAGCCACCATTGACTCACTGCCGATACCAAGATTTCGCAAAAATCTGGCCAGTTGATTCGTTTTCTTATCCAGTTCACCGTAGGAAAGCAACTGGCCTTCATAGGTAACAGCGATCCGATCCGGCATTTGTGCCGCCTGTTCCTCAAAAATCTGCGAGACAGACTTGTGCAGGGGATATGCTACTTCAGTAGCATTGAACCTTTCAAGAATATCTCTGTCTTTTTCGCTCAGAACCTGATGATCTAAAACAGGCCTTTCAGGAGCATCTGCCAGACATTCCAATAACTTGAGCAGGTTTTCAGCATAGCGCTCAATGGATTCAGCATTAAACAGATCCGTATTATATTCAAGGTGCATACCAATATTCTCAGTAGTTTCAGAAGCATAAAGACTGAGATCAAACTTTGATATCTCCATATCCCTGGTGACATCCTTGAAACTGATATCACCATATCCATATGAATTTGGCTGCTCATTCATGTTCTGCAGTACAAATAATACATTGAATATGGGAGGTCTGCTTGTATCTCTGGGCGGATTGACCACATCGATCAGTTTATTGAAGGGGTAGTCCTGATTGGCATAGGCCTCAAGACAAATTTGTTTTATCTGATCCAGCAACTCCAGGAAGCTTGGATTGTTCGAAAGATCCATTCGAATAGCCAGGGTATTTACGAAAAACCCTATCAATCCTTCAAGATCGGGATGATTACGGCCGGCGATCGGGGTACCAATGATAATATCTTCCTGCTGACTTAATTTATTCAGAAATACCCCAAATGCTGCCAGTAACATCATGAACAGAGTAACATCCTGCTCTTTGGCAAGTTTTTGTATATGAAGACTCAACTCATTATCAAGACTGAAGCGAAAAGTATCACCGTGCGTGGTCTGCACCGGAGGTCGCTGATAGTCGGTAGGCAAGTTAAGAACAGGCAGAGGACTCTTTAACTTTTCGCACCAGTAAATCTTCTGTTTATCAAGCGATCCATCCTCAAGCTGTAACGTCTGCCAGGCCGCATAGTCTTTATATTGAATCTTAAGTTGCGGAAGTTTTGCCGCGCCATCATTTATAACAACGGAATAAGCGCTGGCCATATCACGGATGAGAACCTCCAACGACCATCCATCTGAAATAATATGATGCATTGTAAGCATCAGCAAATACTTCCCGCCTGAGAGCTTAAGTATTTTCATACGAAAGAGAGGACAGGTCTCAAGATTAAATGGAGTGGCGGCTTCTTTATCCATCAGTTGATCTATGTATGCGTCATCATCAGCCGTATCAGAAAGCTCAACCACCGGGATATCAACATCTACCTGTTCTGCAATAATCTGCACCGGGTGATCATCTCTGGTGGAAAACGTGGTACGCAAGCTTTCATGACGGTTTACGACCGTCTGCATGGCAATCTTCACTGCATCAAGATCAAGGTCACCCTCAATCAAAACATCGCCATGGATATTGTAAGAGGTTGAATTAGGAATCAATTTGTCTAGAAACCACAATCGTTTCTGAGCGTGGGAAAGCTCATAATATTCTTTCTGCTCAAGGGCTTCAATATCCTTGAGTTTTTGTCCATGTTGAAAACTAATCGCCCTGGTAATTCCATCAATGGTGGGGAAATCAAATATTGCCCGCAAGGGCACTTCAATACCGAGATCCTTTCTCATCCGGAAAATCGCCTGCGTGGCTTTTAGCGAATGTCCGCCCAGCTCGAAAAAGCTATCAAAAACACCGATGGTTTCAATTCCCAGAACCTTCTGCCAGATCTCAGCAATAATCTTTTCAGTCTCATTGCGTGGTTCAACATACTCGGTTTTGCACACTGCCCGCAGATTATCCAACTGAGGCAGTTGGTCGCGATCCACTTTGCCATTTACGGTCAACGGTATTTGATCAAGTTTCATAAAATGCACCGGCACCATGTATTCCGGCAGTCTTTCTCTCAAAAACACCTTGAGATCGTCCTCTGATATATTTCGGCCAGTCACATAGTATCCCAAAATACATTTATCCTCGGTACTGTCGTCGTGATCGACAACAACACATTCCTGGATATCATCATGTGAACCAAGGGTTGCCTCGATTTCACCGAGCTCTATACGATATCCCCTGATCTTGATTTGATGATCAATTCTGCCCAGGTATTCGATAGTACCGTCTGGTAACCACCGGCCGAGATCTCCACTACGGTACAGACGTTCCCCTTCGTTGAACGGACTCTGAATAAAATGACGTACGGTCATATCTTCCTTGTTCAGATATCCTCTGGCAACACCTGGGCTGGTGATACAGATTTCACCAGACACACCAATAGGGGCAAGCCCAAGATTCTGATTTAGGATGTATATCTTTGTGTTGGCGATCGGCTTACCAATTGGAACGTTTGAACATTCGGGGCCAAGTGAATTAAATTTGTATACAATACAACCCACAACGGTTTCAGCCGGTCCGTATTCGTTGTAAAAAGTTAATTCCGGATACTTTTCAAGCATCGAACGCGATACCCTGACAGGCAAGGCCTCTCCTCCGACTATGAAGCGATTAAGCCTCTGAGGTTTTATCAGACCACCATCGGTAAGACGATCGGCGATCTCCAGGTGAGCAGGTGTCAGTTTCGCTATGTCACAGTCCTTGCCGGTGATCACCTTCTCCACAAGTGTTGTCGGATCAAGTCCGGGAGGTTGTAGCACTATGCTCTTGCCCGCAACCAGAGGCACAAATATACTGGTCACAGTCAGATCAAACGACATGGAGGTATACAAAGGAAAGTTCCCCTGTTCCTTTACATCATAATAATCGATGGCCCAGGTTATATAATTGACCAGCCCTCGGTGTTCGATTTCGATTCCCTTTGGAAGACCGGTCGATCCCGAAGTATAGATTATATATACCAGGTCACTACTTTTATTAATCAATTCCGGCCTTGCCGCCGGCATGCATTCAACGATGTCCCAGTCCTTGTCCAGACAAAGAACATTACCTTCAAATATTGGCAAATTTTCAAGCAATTCTGATTGTGCCAGAATAAAAGACGCCCCGCTGTCTGAAAGCATGTACTCAATTCGGGCCTTAGGGTATTGCGTGTCTAAAGGTACGTACATTCCACCAGCCTTGATAATGCCTAGAACCCCTATAATCATTTCAACACAACGATCCATGAATATGCCGACAGGGCTATCAGGACCGACACCATGTATGCGCAGATATTGGGCAACCTTGTTCGATCTTTTTTCAAGTTCTGCATACGAAAACCGATTCTCGCCCGCGATAACCGCTACATTATCGGGAGACAGATCGACTAATTGCTCAAACAGTTCATGTATACAGGCATCTTGAGGATATTCAAACTCGGTACTATTGAATTCGTACAAGAGCTTTTGTTTCTCCTCAAGGGCAAGAATCTCCAAATCTTTTACTGGCAGAAATGTGTTGTCGACCATGCCCAGCAGAATAATCTTCAAATGTTGCAACAGACGATTTATGGTATCATCTTCAAACCGATCACGGGCATACGATAGTGCAATTTCCATTTCTTCGCCTGGCGCGGTGACCAGACAAAAATCAAAGTTCGTTAATTCAACAGCCTTAATGCCGGATACACGAAAACCATCTTTTGATGTGAGCATGGATGGGTCAATCGGATAATTCTCAAACACCACTATGCTGTCAAACAGGTTCTCGGCGGGTGTTAAAGATGTACACGCTTTGACATCCGGTAAAAAAGAATAACCCAGATCCTGTATTTGGGATGAACTTTTCTGTACATTCGCAAGGAGTTCACCCACTGTTGTATCCAAATTTATCCTCATTGGAAGTGTATTGATGAATAAACCGATCATTTGATCGGAGCCCGGCAAATTGGCAGGCCTTCCGGAAACCGTTGCACCGAATACCACATCATCAATATCATTATATCTTCCAAGAAGAATTCCCCACGCAGCCTGTACCAGCGAACTCATGGTAACACGCCTTGTTCGGGCAAATTGCTCAAGAATGCCGGTTTCATTCTTGGTAAAAAGTATATTCATTTTCTTGACTGCAAATTCACCCGTACCCCGCTTATGATCCCATGGAAGTGGAGTCGGTGATTCAAGTTCCTTGAGGTATTCAGTCCAGAATTGTTTGGTTTTTTCCTGATCCTGCTTATCAAGCCAGGCAATATAGTTTTTATATTTCGGTCGCTGGATTCTGGGAGGTGTCTGAGTGCTCTTTAATGCATTATATACATTGAAGAAATCAGCCAGTATCAATCCCAGACACCACCCATCCAGAATGATGTGATGATAACTCCACACAAAATAAATTTTGTTTTCAGCGAGTTCGAGAATATTCAGCCGCAACAGAGGACCCTTGGCTAGGTCAAAACGATTTTTAGTATCCTGGTGTAGAAACTCCTCAATATGAACAAGCTGGCTTTGCGCTTCGATCCCTTTGAAATCATGTATACTAAGTGTGATCGGCCGTTTCTTCAAAACAACCTGGATCGGTTTGCTTGCATCTTTCCAGTTAAAAACCGTTCTGAATACCGGGTACTGTTCGATCAGATAGTTCCAGGCGTTCTCCAGACATTGATAATCTACAGGTCCTTCGATAACACAACAGAATTGTTCAAAATACGTAGCGGAATCAGGATCATATAATGTATGAAAGAGCATCCCCTGTTGCATGGGGCTCAACGGATAGATGTCGGCAATGTTCTCTTTCGTGAGGTAAGACATGGATTACTCCTTATTCAAAATCTAAAATATTATCGATTACCTCCTGATCCAGATCGACCAGATTAAAGTCCGAGGGGGTAATATCAAAATGCTCAGAATCAAGGCAATGTGCAATCACACCAAAGAGTTCATCCCTGAAACCTTCGGCAACCTTAACGATCGTCTCATGATTGTACCGGTTTTTGCTGTAAACAAAGTTAATCTTCATCTGATTCTCTCTTACCATGCAGATCACATCTATTAAATACGACCGAGAGTTGCTCTCATGCATGATTCCGGAAACATCCGTTGTGGCTAACTGGAAAGAACCATCAAGCTCATGGTGTGCTATCTGGCCCAGATAATTAAAACTGATCTGGGAATCATCTTCGGGAAACTTGACACCAGTGATATATTTCAACACCCCATAATTAAAACCTTTGTTTGGTATTGAATGGAGTGTTTCCTTTACTTGCTTGATTTGTGAAGCCAGATCATAATCTTGGTCTACCTGTAAAATCACCGGATAGATTGTGGTAAACCAGCCTATGGTTCGCGAAACATCGACATCGCCCAGTATATCCTCTCGGCCATGCCCTTCAAGGTCTATTCTGATTATGTTTTTTCCGGTCCAATTCTGAATTGAACGCATCAATGCCGTAATCAAAAGATCATTCACTTCCGTATTATAGGCATTATGCGTATCTCTTAACAGAGCGGTAGTGTTCCTTTCATCAATCTCCACGGTAACTACATCAATCGAAGCAACATTGTTTGGTCCCAGATCGTGATCAACAGGCAAATCCTGGTCAGAACCGGACAGCATCTTTTGCCAATACGAAGATTCTTCAAGTATTTCTGGCTTTCCGGCATAGTCCTGCAGCCTTGTAGCCCATTCTTTGAAAGAAGTCGTCTTTTCAGGTAATCCCAATTCCTGACCGGTTGAAGCTAAAACATAATTATCAAGAAGATCTTGAAGTAAAATACGCCAGGAAACACCATCCACAACGAGATGATGACATGCCAATACAAGGTAATCAAGATCATCCATATGAAATAGACCGGCTGCAAAGAGCGGCCCTTTATCAAGGCTGAGTGAAGCCTGCAAGCCATAAATTTCATTTTCCAATTCAGCATAAGAGTCAGAATCCAAACTAAGATTCCTCACCTTCAGTCCGTCTTCCCCAGCCGGGGGCATATATTCCTGAATATTATCTTTGAATCGTGACCGCAGAGCATCATGATGTTCAATAAGTTTTTTCAGGCTTTTTCGTAGGGCATCTTCGTCAAGCCTCTGCTTTGAACTGAACATAAGTGCTTGATTGAAATGATCCTGATTGGCAAGATTCTGTCCAAAGAACCATTTCTGAACCGGAGTTAGTTTTGATGTTCCGGTTACCGGCCCCTGTTGAGCATGTATCACATCAACAATATCGACTACTGTGGCTAGTTCGGCAATAGTCTGATACTGTAGAATATCACGTGGCGCCAGTTTCAACCCATCCTTACTTAAACTGCTGACCACTTGGAGGCTTATTATTGAATCACCACCAAGATCAAAGAAATTGTCGTACACTCCGATTCTCTCAATGCCCAGAACCTCTTCCCATGCCCTGGCAATCTTCGCTTCAATCTCGTTGCTGGGAGCTACATACTCTATAGCCATTTCCGGGCGAACTCCTGCAACATCGGGAAGAGCTGTTCTATCAACCTTGCCGTTTTTATTCAGCGGCAGGACATCAATCCGCATAAAAACATTTGGCACCATGTAATCCGGTAAGTTTTCACGTAGATCTGAACGCAGCTCATCAATCGGCAAATCTTCTTCGGATACGTAGTAGGCAATCAAAGTCTTATTACCACCTTCAAGTTCCCTGACGATCACCACGCAGTCATCGATTTTATCACTCTTACGGAGTGCATCCTCAATCTCGCCCAGTTCAATGCGGTGACCACGAATCTTAATCTGATGGTCGATTCTGCCGATAAAATCTACCCTTCCATCCGGCAGCCACCTGCCCAGATCTCCGGTCTTATAAAGAATCGGATCACTTATCTCAGCAATCGGGTTTTTAACAAAGACCGTAGTGGTCTTCTCCAGATCATTGAGATATCCTTTGGCAAGTCCATAACCACCAAGATATAACTCACCGCAGACTCCAACCGGAACCGGATTCAGATATTCATCGAGGATATACAAGGTGGAATTTGCAATCGGACCGCCGATGGGAACACTTGTTGCGTTATCGGGCACTGATATTATTGTACCACATGTCGAAAAGGTGGTGTTCTCCGTAGGACCATACACATTAGCGAACACACCAGGCTTTACATTGGCCAGCCCCTTTCTGACATGCGCTACGGAAAGGGCTTCACCGCCCACCAGGAGCCTCTTGAGCTTTGTAAATGCATCCGGCCTTGCATCAACGAGCTGATTGTAAAGCACCGTTGTGAGAAATAATATGGTTATATCATTGTCAATCACAAGATCTGCCAATGAATCCAGAGATAAAACTTCATCGCTGGACGCTAAAAACAACATCCCTCCGTTCAAGAGCGTTCCCCAAAACTCCATTGTCGCGGCATCAAAAGCAAACGTTGCAACTTGTAGAAATTTATCTTCCCGGGTAATATCAGCATAATCAGTATTTATAACCAAACGTGTAATACCCCTATGAGGAACCATAACCCCTTTGGGCTGACCAGTTGACCCGGAAGTATAAATAACATAAGCTATGTCTTCGGGTTCATTGAGAATATCAAGATTTGATCCATCGATGGAAGCGCTATCCTTCCAAAATTGTTCGAGACATAGCATATGCCCATCATACCCTGAAATCTTTTCCAGTAACCTTTCATGCCCAACAATTACCTGAGCCTGAATTTCATCCAACATAAACTTGATTCTTGCTAGAGGATATTCAGCCTCAATGGGAACGTAAGCTGCCCCAGCCTTTAGAATACCCAGTACCCCGACGAGCATATCAAATGAACGCTCCACCATGATAGCCACATAACTTCCCCTGGCAACACCATGATCCTGTAAATATCGGGCAATTTTGTTCGATCGCATATTCAGCTCAGCATAATTCATGGTCTCACTATGGAAAACCAGGGCATCTTTACTAGTGAATTTATCAGCAATTTCATAGAAAATTTCCTGGGCCGTTTTATCCCTGGGGAATTCCCGTGCTGTCTGATTAAATGCGAAGAGCACCTGATTGCGCTCCTCGACGGTAATCATCTCTATATCGGAGAGACGTTTCTGAGGATTGTTGATCAGTTCATGTAAAACATTTCGATAATATTCCATAAAACGATCGATCGTCTGAGGCTCAAATAGATCGGAATTATATACGAAATTGATGACTATCCCGTTCTCATCCTCATAACCGACAACTGTCAAATCAAACTTGGCCGTTCGATCATCGCCGGTAATCTCCCTGAGATTACCATCACCAAGCTTTGCATTGATAAGGGGATTTGCTGAAATTTCATGGAAATCAAAGACCACGTCAAAAATCGGAGAACGACTCATGTCTCTGACCGGATTGAGTACTTCCACCAGTTTATCGAATGGGTAGTCTTGATTGGCATAAGCGCCTAGTGCGACCTGCTTGATTTGTTGTAAAAAATCGGCAAAGATGGGATTGTCCGATAAATCTGAACGCAAGGGTTGCATATTGACGAAGAATCCAATCAGGGACTCGATCTGAGTAGAATTTCTACCGGCAATCGGGCATCCGACAATTATATCCCTCTGCGCGCTGAGTTTGTGCAACAACACCTTGAATATTGCCAGAGTAAGCATGAATACCGTTACTTCTTGCGATCGAGCCAATTCTCTTAACAGCTCTGTAATGTCCTTATTAAATGTTATTCTTCGGCTTGCTCCGTTCTGCGTCTGGATCGCAGGCCGTGGATGATCTGTCGGCAGATTGATTACCGGAAATTCACCCGAGAGATTATCGACCCAATATTCTTTCTGTTTCTTGATCAACTCACTTTGTAATATCTGATTCTGCCAGTGGGCAAAATCCCTGTACTGAATTTCAAGAGCAGACAGTGGTGAAGGCTTTCCTTCGGTAAAGGCCAGGTAGTTGGTCATCATCTCCCGCACGAGCAGTCCCATGGACCATCCATCGGAAATCACATGATGCATGCAAAGCAAAAAAGCGTGGGATGTCTCAGCAAGTTTTACAATCCTGGCCCGCATCAGAGGACCTTTTTCAATATTGAATGGTGTCAATTTCTCTTCATCAATAATTTCATTGAGCCTGTTTTCGGGGTCTGAATCAGTCGAAAAATCAATCAATGGTATTTCAAAATCAAGTGTATCGGCGATGACCTGAACGGGCTTTCCATCAATCGTTTTCAATGTTGTTCGCAGAGATTCATGTCTATCCACCACAGCCTGCATGGCCTTTCTCATGAGATCAATATCGATCTTGCTGTTTTCTAATAGGACAGCACCCGGGATGTTATAGAATGGACTGTCCGGTACAACCTTATCGAGATACCATAGACGTTTCTGGGCGTGAGAAACCTCGTAGTACTCCCTTTTTTCAAGTGGCTCAATTGGAGGGTACTTGGTTTTTTCACCTGATTTTATCGCCGTCCGTACAGCTTCTGCAAAACCTTCGAGGGTCTGATACTCAAATATTGCCTTTAACGGCAATTCAACATTATAGGTATTCCGAATCCATGATACAACTTTGGTTGCCCTGATGGAATTTCCACCAATATCAAAGAAATTGTCGTAAATACCAACCTGATCAAGACCGAGTTCCATTTGCCAGAACCCTGCTAAAGACTGTTCCACTTCGTCTCGTGGCGCAACATATTCAACTGCTTCACCACTTGTTATATCTACCATTGCCAACAAGGCATTGCGATCAATCTTGCCGTTAGGTGTTATAGGCATGTTCTCAATGTGTAGGCATCGAAAGGGAATCATATAGCTGGGTATATGTTTGGCTAAAAACTCCTTGCATTGGCTTTCTTCAAAAGTGCCGTCAGCCGCATAAAAAGCAATAATTCTTGCATCGCCTTTATCATCAGAGGTATGTACAACAACACATTCGTATACTTCAGCATGACTTGAAAGCACTGCCTCAATCTCTCCCAATTCCACCCGATAACCACGCACTTCAATCTGAAAATCCGACCGACCAACAAAATCGATTGTTCCATCCGGCAGCCATCTGGCTATGTCCCCGGTTTTATAGATAAGATCAGAACCATCGCCAAATGGATTTGGGATGAATGCTTCTGCTGTTTTCGGTTTATCGTTAAGGTACCCTTTACCAACTCCTGCTCCGCCGATATAGATTTCACCCATCACGCCAATCGGTACCGGTTGAAGGAATGCGTCCAGAATATACACTCTTACATTGGCAATTGGTTTGCCGATAGGGGGATTCCCACGGGTATTGTCCCAATTACTCACATCTCCGGAAGTACACAGCACTGTTGCCTCGGTCGGTCCATAATTGTTTATCACTGCAAAAGAATGTTTTGCAATGCTGCAACTCAATCTGTCTCCGCCGGTTAGCAGGGTTTTGAGCTTAAGCGACGAAAGATCCAATGTAAGCATTACTTCAGCCAGCTTGGTAGGTACAAAACAGCGGGTAATACGATTGTCTTCGAACCACCCGACCAGATCTTCCGGTAGTAATTTATTCAGATTTTTCTCTAATGGAAACACCGTTGATCCGGCTACAAGGTACGGCCATATTTCCCATATCATTGCATCAAAAGCAACCCCGGCAAGTTGAGAAGCGCGGTCATTTTCACTAACATCAAAAGCATCTATATGCCAGAAAACCAAGTTATGTAAATTTCTGTGGGTAATCTGAGATCCTTTGGGTCTTCCCGTAGAGCCCGAGGTATATATAGTATAAGCAACCGCATCCGGTTCATCTGCAACATCTACAGGATCATCCTTTTGTTCCCGAATCAGAGGCTCATCCATGCTGATAACTTGTGCAGTCGTTTGTGGAACGAGTTCAAATAACCTTCGATCTGCAAGCAGAACCTTTGCTCCACAATCATCGATCATATATCGGACCCGATCTTCCGGGTATTCAGGATCAATGGGCACAAAGGCTGCTCCGGCCTTCCATATAGCAAGCTGGGCAATAATAAAATCGGGACACCGGCCTGATAAAATTGCCACATGATCATTTTTATCTATACCCTTGGATATCAGAAAACGGGCCAACTGATTGGATCTTTTTTCAAGTGCCTCATATGATATGCTTTTTCCGCTAAAAATAATTGCCGGATTGTCCGTATGATCCAAAGCAGTATTCGAAACCAGGGTATTGATACATTGTGTTTTCGAAAAATCAATATCGGTTGCATTGAATGTTTCAAGGATGAGCTCTTTCTCGATTTGGTCAATAATCTCAATATCCGATATCGGTTTGTCCGGATTTGCAACTATATTCTGCATCAGATTGATAAAATAGCGCATAAAGCGTTCAATAGTTGCTTTGTTGAATAGGTCGGAATTATACTCAAATTTGAGCGACATCCCATCTTCACCTTCGATACAGGTTGCAAATAAATCGAATTTTGAATTAGGGTCATCGCCGGAGATGTCCTTGAGCACCACACCACCACTTCTTGCAGCAGCAAACGGATTCTCCGAGGCTTCGAGTAGTTCAAAAACCACATCGAAAACCGGTGAACGGGAAAGATCCCTGACCGGATTGAGCACCTCGACCAGTTTATCGAAAGCATAGTCCTGATTGGCATAGGCACCCAGGGCAGTCTGTCTGACCTGACCGAGAAAATCAGCGAAAATCGGATTTTCAGACAAATCAGAGCGCATGGGCAGAACATTCACAAAGAATCCGATCAGAGGCTCGATCTCGGCATGGTTTCTGCCGGCAATGGGTGAACCGACAATAATATCTTCCTGCCCGGAAAGCTTGCTTAACAATACATTGAATATTGCAAGGGTAAGCATAAAGGGTGTCACTTCCTGCTTGCGGGCAAGCTCCCATATCTGTCTACAAGTTCTCGTTCAATATGCAATTGTTCGGTGGACCCATTCTGAGTCTGAACCGTCGGCCTCGATCGGTCATAAGGAAGACTCAGGACAGGCAGTTCGCCTTGGAGTTTGTCAAGCCAGTAGGTTTCCTGTTTCTTTATCTCTTCGCTTTCGAGCATCTGATTCTGCCAGTGGGCAAAATCCTTGTACTGAATTCTCAACTCATCTGCTTGAACAGGCTTGTCCTCAAGCATGTTCAAATAGTTACTCAATGCTTCCTGTATCAGTAAACCCATGGACCAGCCGTCGGATATGATATGGTGCATGGTGATAAGAATTGCATGCTTGTTATCAGAAAGCTTAACCACCTTGGTCCGTAAAAGCGGACCTGCCTCCAGGTTGAAAGGTGTAATTTTTTCCTCTTCAATAATTTTCTGCAGGTTCTCTTCCTTGTTTTGATTATGGGAAAGTTCAAACAGCTGAAGATCAAGATGCTCATCCTCGGCTATGAACTGAACCGGCATTTCATCGATAACTCCAAAGGTTGTCCGCAATGTCTCATGCCGGTCGACAACTGACTGTAATGCTTTTTGCAGTATATCGAGATCAATTTCAATATTCTCGAGAAGTACTGCTCCCGGTATATTATAGAAAGGGCTTTCCGGAATTACTTTATCCAGGAACCATAAACGTTTTTGTGCATGCGAAACATCGTAGTATTCTTTTGTGTCAAGCGGTTCAATCGGTGGTAAGACAACACCAGAGCTTTCAGAAGTCATGTTTTCAACAGCAATTGCCAGCGATTCAATCGTCTGGTTCTCAAAAACTGCACGCAGAGGCAGCTCGATTTCAAATTCCTCTCGAATTCTGGAGGCTACCTTTGTCGCCCTGAGAGAATTGCCGCCGAGCTCAAAAAAGTTGTCGTACTTGCCAACCTCATCGATTCCGATTACATCACACCATATAACCAGAAGACGCATTTCAACTTCATTGAGTGCTTTACCGCCTTCACCGTAAGCACCTTCAAGCACGCCAGAAGCATCTTCAACACTTATCATGGCACTGCTATCGAAAACACCCTGTTCGAAAAGTTCTCTGAGCTTGAAACGCTTGACTTTCCCGCTAGGCGTGCGGGGAATCTCTTCCGTAAATACAATCAAGTCAATTTTTATCCCTATGCCGGAAATCAGTGAACTGTTAATCCGCGACAGCATTGAAGCCAGGGCCTGCCTTGATTCCGAGCCCTTTATAAACAACACAATCTTTTCACTGTCAGTTCCGTAGTGCCTCATTCCGGAGATGGCCAATTCTTTGAAGGCCATGCCCGGTACACGTTTGATATGATCTTCAATATCGTGCGCATACAGGTTCTGACCATTGACAAAAATGATGTCCTTGCGGCGACCGGTAATAACGATCCTGCCATGCCGCAGGAAACCCATGTCTCCGGTTCTCAACCAGTCTTCACAAAACAGATCTTTATTGGCCTCAGGGTTGCGGTAGTATCCCTGGACTACATGGGGCCCCTGGATCTGAATATGACCGACGACGTTTTCATGCACGACCTGATCATTATTATCGACAATCCTGATCTTCATTCCAGCCACCGGAGCACCGACATCAACAAGCTCAATGCTTTCGTCGTCTGTGTCTGAGGGCAAAATAATCTGATCCCGGGCAAATATATCCTTGTCTACCTTATGGAAAATCGGCTCGGTAAACAAAGGAGATGCCGTAACCTGCAAAGATGCCTCGGCCATACCATAGGCCATAAACATTGCCCGATGATCGAGACCGTACCGGCTGAATTTTGCAAGAAAGTCTCTGGTTATGGTCGGTGATATAGGCTCGGATCCGTTGAACAGGGCCTTGATGCAGGACAGGTCGATGCCTTCGATCTCCTCATCACGCACCTGGGAAGTCAGCCACTGGGCCCCGAAATTAGGGCAAGGTACGTGAGTGGCCCGGTATCTATCAATGAGGCGTAAAAATAGAGCTGGATTTTGAATAAAGGTCTTGGGTTCAAGTTTCACCTGCTCCATGCCGCCCAGTGTAGGCGCCAAATGGAAACCGATCAGGCCCATATCGTGGGAATACGGCATCCAGTTGACGATACGGATGTCATCGACCCGGATATCCATATGAGCCGATATCCTGCTGCCGCTGAATATCAGCAGCGTGTCAAGAATCAGTTTGCCTGCTTTGGTATTATAAATACGATCTCCAAGAGCTGACCGAGATAAGGTGGTTACCGCTTTGCCGAATATCCCAAGATTTTTATTCCTGTTCAGCTTGCGCCGGATAATGTCAATTCCGAAACCGAAGGTTGGTCTGAAGTCACTGCCTCGTACATCAAGCACACAGCGGGCCGAGGCATCAATAGAATTTATCAGGTTGCTATGAGTAAGGATTACACCCTTGGGATCTCCGGTAGAACCGGATGAAAACTGAAGATAGGCAATATCATCAGCCTTGGATTTGTGGTGGTTCTTATCGGGAGCATAATCCAAAAGCTCCCCGGCATCTTTAAGTATCACCTCACCAAGGCAACGATACATACCAGGGGCCTGATCAGTTACAATACAGAAACGCTCCAGGATGCTGCAAACCTTTGTGATGCGCTCCATGCCCTCGCTGATTGGATACCCTCCCGGTATGGGAAGCGGCACTGGAACAAATCCACCGAGTACAATCCCCCAAAATACCGCCAGAAAATATTGAGAGTTTTCGATCTGCAGAATAACCTGATCGCCGGGATTCATGCCGATTGAACGCAACCCCCCGAGAACACGCTCTGCGCTTAGCAACAATTCGGCATAGGTCTGTTTGTGCTCAACACCATTCTCGTCTACATGCAGGATTCCGCTTTGAGGTGAAATAATCGTTGCAATTTTAAGCACATCCGGCAATGTTTTAATAATCATAGGTAAAAACAAATACTTGTCACCTTCTGCTATTGCCAATGGCAAATCATCGGTGATCCCCCGCAAATCAATTTTCCTGGTGACCTCTGCAGTCTTAGCCGGCTGATCCACAGAAACATCGCCGTAATGTTCTACGGTTGATTTCACCCCGCTGTCCATCCGCCCGACTTCATGATCACGAAAATCTCCCGCTTCATATCTATCACGTAATAAAAAGCGTTGAACCTTGCCACTGGTTGTTCTTGGTATATCGTGCATTGGCACGATTGAATCTATTCCAACCCTGATCTTTTTCCCTAAATTTTCATTGATTTTTATTAAAAGTTCCTGCAGTTCTTCAGCTGCCTTTTTGGTCTTTATAAACAATACGATTTTCTCGGAACCCTTTTCATGATCGGTAACTCCGCAGATAGCCATATTCTTGAAACCAACAAACGGCAGAAGTTGAAGTTCTTCTTCAATGTCATGAGAATAGAAATTCTGTCCATTGATAAAGATTATATCCTTGTGTCTTCCGGTTACGCTAAGCCTGCCGTTCTTTATAAATCCGAGATCACCTGTCCGCAACCAACCTTCGCAGAACAACTCCTCATTTGCCTGGACATTCTTGTAGTATCCCCGGGTGACATGAGGGCCCCTGACTTGTACATGTCCAACAACCCCCTCTTTGACTACTTCATCATTATCTACAATCCTGATTTCCATCCCCATAGCGGGATAGCCTTCATCCACAAATTCGATACTCGGATTCCCCTGGATGACATCGGCAACAATATGCTTTTGTGTAAAGACATCCCGGTCTATAAGATGATACATGCTTTGGGTATTTACGGGGGGAGCCGTTACCAATAAAGTGGCCTCGGCCATGCCATAGACAGGAAACATAGCCTTGGGATTAAACCCGTATTGGGAAAATCGGTTGATAAACAAACGCACGGCAGTAGGAGAAATTGGCTCGGCGCCATTGTAAAGTACCTCGACACACGAAAGATCGACCCCTCTGATAATTTCGTCCTTGACCATATAGAGCATCCAGAGCAATCCGAAATTGGGACTCGGGATCTGGGTGACCCTGTACTTGTCGACTAACAGGATATTGAGTGTAGGGTTTACCACGAAGGTAGACGTCATCATTTTAATCTGCAGCATACCGACAGCCAGAGGTGTCAGATGAAATCCGATCAGCCCCATGTCATGCGAATACGGCAGCCAACTGCATGTGCTGACCGGATAATTGAAAACTCTTGGAGAACTCATGTACAAATCTTCAAAGATGCGGTGTTCTTCTTCATTGGCCGAAGCCCTTATAATCGCATAGATATTACTTACAAGGTTTGTATGCGTTAGGATAACACCCTTGGGATCACCTGTTGATCCTGAGGAGAACTGTATATATGCCACATCATCCGGCTGCGGTTTATGATAGCGAGTATCTTCTTCGTGATCCATGATTTCCCGTATGGATAAAATGGATTGAATATCCATATTATTGTAGAATTCAGTAGATTGGTCGGTCAGGATATAAGCATTATCCAGCAACTTGCAAACGCCGGTAATTTTTTCGCTTCCCATAGCTATCGGGAAGCTGTTCGGTAAAGCTAGTGGAACAGGAATAAATCCGCCCAGTAAACTTCCCCAGAAACCTAATATAAAAAGTCTGTCGTTTTCAATCTGCAGGACCACTTGATCACCGGTTTTCAAGTTTCGTGACCGCAAACCTCCCAGAACCTGGCCGGCTTCTTTCAGAAGTTCCGGGTAAACTTGCTGATCCTCATTACCGTTATGATCCACGTATATGATCCCTCTCCTGGGGGCAATCTTAGTCGCAATCTGTATCATTTCCACCAAATCAGAGGGAAAGTACGGTAACATGTCGAGTGCCGGCCCAATGGTGTAGGCTTCGGGACGGTTTGACAAATCCTCCAAATCTCCTTTGAGTACATTTCGATGCCTGTTGATCATTGAATACCTGCCCCTCCATTAGTCCATAAGATTATCACCAAACTTACCTAGCATGATCTATGCCCATGGCTAAAGGTTGCCTCAATCTAGTAATATAGCATGTTTGTAAAGCAAGCTATTTCCTTCTTTTATGCACTGTATCACAGCATGTGTGAAATATTTTTCTCCCACATCTGAAATAATTTTCCACTAATTGCATTTACTAAAAATCTCTATGTTATTGGTCATATAAAACCACACAAACTTGCATATTCAAATAATAATAGTTCAATACATCTGCCATACTCATAATCATTCTTCAACTGATCGGAAGAAACCAATAACATCTTGAATTCATTCTATTTAACATCATTTCTGCTATATGTAAGTATCCAACGTGCTCTTCATACAGCTTTTATCACCCAAAAACAAACTTTTCGTTACAACATAGGGAACTCATATAACTCTTGGCTAAAAGAACACAATAGATTCGAAATAAATAAAATCAATTCACACCGTCTTATACTGTGATGTCGATAATGGAAAACTATTATTTGTTACATACATCTTCAAGACTTGATCACCCTTTAACCAATACCATCTATTTGATTAATTCTTTAATCTGATTTTATTTCTACTTGGCTTGCCTTCCTTTTTTTTATAGTCGCAGCAGAACCGAAAATTCAGCTATGCAGATCGATCTATTTATATTCTTCCAAATTTATAGGAAGATTGACCATATAACGCTCATATGCTAGATATCCAATCATTGTGGGACTATCCGGTTGTGTAAAAACGAAACTTCTATGGCGTTCTTTTTTCATCCAAGGGGCATGGAATTTCAAAGGCATGCAGAATGTCGGATTTGTATATGCCATGATCATCGGTCTTAAGAAAATTCATTCTGAAAATCGAGGTGAAAGCATTGCTCGTCATCTTCAATTTTTCAATACTCACCCGTACCTCGCTCCGACCGTAATGGGAGTAGATCTAAAACTGGAAGAGGAAAAGCAGTATGATTTGATCAAGCAGATCCAATCTACCATATCCGGCTCTCTGGCAGCTATCGGGGACATATTTTTCTGGTCAACTTTGAAGCCCATTTTGTCTCTGCTCTGTATAATTGCAATTATGACTGATCAGATTTGGGGAATTATATTAGCTCTGGCAGGCTATAATTTAATTCACGTTTGGGTAATGAGCTGGGGTTTCAATCAAGGCTATTCTCGCGGACCGGAGGCTGCGCTTGGGCTTGGCAAAATTATCTCGACCAGTAGAATCCAGCGTATTGCCTATATAATCCCTTTCTTATGCGGCATGGTAATGTATCTGATTTCTTCTTGGAATAAAACCAACATGAATTTGTTGACATTCCTGGTCCTGTTTGTGATATGTCTTGGTGCCGGCAAATTCAAAATCAATATATTCTGGATTTTCTACGGAGTATTTACTCTTCTGCTGGTATGGGCTATTATACGATGAAAGAAAAAAATATCATCATACAAAATGAACTGGGGCTTCATGCAAGAGCTGCGGCAACATTTTCAAAAGAAGCCTCAAAATTTTCTTCTACAGTTGAGGTGTTAAAAGATCATATGCAGATAAATGGTAAAAGCATCCTTGAATTATTGACCCTTGCAGCTACAAAGGGCAGCACAATTACAATCAGGGCTGAAGGAAATGACGAATCTAATGCAATCGAAGCCCTTACATCTTTAGTTCAGGAGGGCTTCGGAGAACAATAATGAAACAACGACAGGTACATATACTCAATGGCGTACCTGCTTCTGCTGGAATTGCAATTGGACAAGCCGCCCTTATTGACACCAGAAAAATTGAGCGCTTCCCTAAAATTCGTATTAGCGAAGAATTGGTAGAGGATGAGGTCCAGCGTTTCAAGCAGGCAGTCAAAACGTCTGAAGATCAGATCCGTGAGGCTAAGACTCAATTAGAATCACATAATGTTGTGAAAGAACATGCGTTTATCC
>Ga0272441_10005454_pt1 | contig 22072 bp, 15 predicted proteins | sample SSMProp6N_FD_193582 | JGI IMG/M metagenome (GOLD analysis project Ga0272441, IMG submission 193582) | Marine sediment archaeal communities from Little Sippewissett salt marsh, Falmouth, MA, United States - SSM-Prop-6N | ecosystem: Environmental > Aquatic > Marine > Wetlands > Sediment ... | reverse complement strand
TCCACGGGCACGCCGGGGTCGCTGCTCTGGACCGTCGCGCCGCCCGGGACCGGTGGGCTGTTGAGCACGGGCGCGAGCGAATGAATCTGCGCGTTGACGGCTCCGACGGCAGCGGTCATCTCGGGATCCTGAAGGAGTCCGGGCTCGATGAACGGGTCGATCTGGTGGACAAAGTAGAGAATGCCCATGGAGCCGTGGATGATCGACATCCAGACCTCGGCCTTGACCTGCGTGGGCGTGGCCTTGCCGTCGCCGTGGATGTCGGTGCACTCGACGAAGTTCCAGACCGTCTGCGTCTGACTGTCCGACCAACTGATGAGGCGGTCGACGCCGAAGGCCACGAGCCAGATCTTGTCCTTGACCTGGGCCCGGCTCGACGCGCAGGGGTAGATGTCGAACGAGACGATGTCGCACCCCGGGCCGTACGGCGGGTTGGCATCCGGATCTCCCATGATGTAGAGCGGGTAGTCCTCCGGGTGGTTCGTTCGGACGCCGCGGCCTACCCAGCCGTCCCAGGCGACGCCCTGGCCGAGGTTCAGGAACACGGGGCGGGTGTCGTCGGCCGCGACCATGGTCTGATAGCGTTCGGCGATGACCGACGGCAGGATGGGCGGGTCGTAACCGCCTCCGGACGCAGCCTGGGCGTTGTCCGGCTCGTCCTGCTGGGTCCAGCCGACGATGACGTCCCGGTTCGCCGAGGTGAGCCCCACCGAGTTCTGCGAGCACAGGCACTGCATCCCCGCAGTCTTGAGGTTGGCCAACTGGGTCTCCGTCGGTCCCTTCCACAGGCCGACGTAGAGGTTGAACCCGATGGCCTGGTATTGGGCAACCCGGCTGGGCGACGTGCTTTGGAGCCACACCCCGATGGGAAAGTAGGCGGGGTCGGCCGATGGGCCGTTTGCCCACCGGGTGTATGGACTCTCGGCCTGCGCGGCCGCCCGGGGAGCGCTCAGGGCCACGCACAGGGCAGCCGCAAGGAGCGCGGCGGAACATGCTCGTGTGGAGGCGGTCACGCGGCACACCTTTCTTTCCGAGCCCATCGGCAGGTCGCAGCGAGGGCGCCCGCCCACCCTGTAATCATACACCTGTTGCGGCACCCCGGCAAGCCGACCGGGGACGCGGCGACCATGGCAAAGGAAAGAAGTTGAATCGGGAGCCGCACGCCGCTACAGTAGAGGGCCATGTTCCTCAAGTCATAGCCAGAACCGCTGCCAGGAAGGAGTCGGACCATGGTGGACGTCAAAGTATGCAGCAAGTGCGGGGTGAGCATCCCCGGGCAGGCAATTATCGACGGGCAGGCCAAGCTGATTAACGGCCAATTGATGTGCGCCAACTGCGCCGCCAAGGCCGAGTCGACCATTTCGATGAACGCCTCGCAGGGCGCCGCCGCCTCGGCGGAGGATGGCGACACCGTCAAGCTCGATGAGGCCGAGGAAGCCGGCGGTGAGGAAATCACCATCTTCGGCGGCACCGTCACCCAGGGCCGGAAGGAAGTCACCTTCAAGCGCAAGCCCGCCACCACGGGCCAGGGGGCCATCCGGATGCGGACGTTCGACTCCAAGCTGAGCCGGCCCGCGTTCCAGGTCATGGACGAGCAGATCAATCAATGGCTCGACGAGAGCGGCTACGAGATCAAACACGTGACCGCCTGCATCGGCGACATCCACGGCAAGACCACCATCGAGCCGCACCTGATCATCAACATCTGGTACTAGGTGGCGCCAGCCACACCTCAGCGCCGACCCGGCCAACGGCAGGAGCATGCCATGCGATCATGTTCTCTCTGGTTAAGCGTGTTGGCGCTCGTGGGGTGCGCCGCGACGGCGGTGCAGGCGGAGAACCCGGAGTCCCGGGAGGCCCCCGGCGACGACCGTCAGCCTTCGGTGCTCAATCCGCCCGATGCCGTCGTGCTCGTCAGGGACGGCCGGCGGGAATGCGTCATCGTCCTGCCCAAGGAGGCCGGACCGTCCGAGGCGTGGGCGGCCGAGGAGCTTCAGGCCCACCTGCGGGAGATGACCGGCGCCGAGGTGCCTATCCTGCCCGACGGCAAGCCCAACGCCATTCTCCTCGGCAGCGCCGCCAAGGGGCTGATCACGCCCGATGAGCTGGCCGCGCTCGGCGACGACGGATACATCATCCGCACGCAGCCGCGCCTCGTCGCCATCGCAGGCGGCCCGAAGCGCGGCACGCTGTACGGCGTCTACACGCTGCTGGAGAAACTCGGCGTCCGGTGGTGGACACCGACCGAAACACACGTCCCGAAGCTTCGGACGGTCGCCGTCGAGCCGATGGACCTGCGCGAGGTACCGCGCCTCAGGTATCGCGACATGATGTGCCGCGACACGCACGGCGAGGTCGGCCAGCTCTGGATGGCCCGCAACAAGCTCAACGGCATGATCTGGAAAGACGCTCCGGCGAAGCTCGGCGGGCGGTATCCCTTTGGCGGGAAGATGCTCGCCCACACGCTGATGGACCTCTTGAAGAAGCACAAGGTCGAGATCACGCCCGAGATGATGTCGATGGACGCCAAGGGCGCCCGGGCCAAGCCCGGCAGCCGCCGCGACCAGCTCTGTTTCACCAACCGGGCGGCCGTCGAGGCGATAACCCGCGTCGTCGTCGCCGAGTACAAGGCCCGTCCCGACATCCAGTTCGTGATGATCGGCCAGGAGGACGGCCACAACTACTGCCGGTGCCCCGAGTGCCAGGCGATCGCGAAGCGCGAGGAGTCGCAGGCGGGGCCGGTCGTCCACTTCGCCAACGCCGTGGCCGAGGCCGCGGAGAAAGAGGTCCCCGGCGCCGCCGTCGCGGTGAACGCCTACGTGTGGTCGCGCACGCCGCCGAAGCATCTGCGGCCGCGCCCAAATGTCTACGTGGTCCTGGCATCGTACGAATGCGACTTCGGCCATCCCCTGGCCGACTCGGTCTCGAAACCGAATGTCGACTTCCGCCGTGACCTCGAACGGTGGGACGCCCTGACCGAACGGCTCTACGTGTGGGACTACGTGGTCAACTTCCTCCATTACCTCATGCCGCAGCCCAACCTCGACGTCATGGCGCCGAACCTGGAGTACTATGCCGACCACGGCGTGGTGGGCGTGATGGAGCAGGGGGCCTGGAACGCCTTCGGGCCCGAGTTCGCGCCGCTCAGGCAGTGGGGCCTCGCCAAGGCCCTGTGGAACCCCGAAGCCGACAACCGAAAGCTCATCGAGGAATTCTGCCGGGGCTACTATGGGCCGGCCGGGCCCGCTGTGCTCGACTACATCGACGCAACGCACCGGTTCGTGCGCGAGCACCCTGACTGGGTCCAGGGCATCTATCGCCACACGAACTCGCCGCACATTGCGCCGGCGGTCATCGCCGAGGCGGAGGCGGCGCTCCGGAAAGCCGATGCGGCCGCAGCCGAAAGCGGCGACGAGACCTTCCAGCGCCGCGTGCGGCACGCCCACATGCCCGTGTGGTACGTCCTGCTCCGGATGGGCCCCGGGTCGCCCATGTGGCGAGCCGTCGAGGCCAAGGTCGGCCGGCTCGACCCGTCGGACGTCGCCCGCGACTTCTCCCGCGTCGTCTCCGACTACAAGATGAACGAACTCTACGAGGGCGGGCCCGGCAAGGCCTTCTTCGACTGGGTGGCCGACTACGGCCGCCAATGTGCCGGCGGCCGCGTCCCGGCGCCCGAGGAACTCAAAGGTGACGACTGGACTCGCGTCCGCCTCATCCAGGGATGCCAGATGGACCGCGGCGCCGCATGGTACGTCCGTGCAGAGGAGGCGAGCGACGGCTGGGCCATCCGCCCTGCGCGCGGCAAGCAGGTGCTTCACTACCTGAGCGACACGAACGATTTCACTCCGGGCACGGCGTACGTCGCCCGCGTCCGCGCCCGGGCCGAGGGCGTCGCCGACCAGGCCGCCGGAGACGTGTGGACGGTCGGCGTCGGCAATGCCTGCACGCTGACCGTGACGGCCGAGCAGCTCCGCGACGGCCGGTGGCACACGTTCGAGGTCGGCCGCGTCAAACCCCAGGGCATCGGCACCGCCGTCTGGAGCCAGCTTCTGTGGAAACAGCGCGACGCCCTCAAGCACGTGGACATCGACTGCGTGTGGCTCGAGAAGGCTGAGTGATCGCAGAATCAGAATGCACGCTCTTCGCCGAGGGCCTTTTAGTGAAACCGCACATCATGTACATCGAGCTCAAGTCCGGCCAGAATGACAACGGCCCTGCGCGCATTGGCCGGGTGACGTTCTCCAAGTCGGGCAAGAGCGTCTACTACCGCGGGAAACGATTCCAGACCTGCAAAGGGCATGCGTTCTGCGCCAACTTCTTCGACGTGGAGACCGGCGAAGAATATTGGATCAGCGGGTGCAAGAAGGCGGGAGGAGACCGACACTGGGCCGGCTCAGGTCCGGTCCACATCGATGAGGACGTGCGAGAGGAATACTGGACTGAGATTCGCCGGCTGCCTCAGAACAGGAACCGGAAACTGGCTTAGGAACGGCCCCGTGACTGACTGCATACCCGTCGCCCTAATCGTGGACGACCCGCCGATCAACACGACGTACTGGATTCGCCGGCAGGCCGAGGAGCTGGGCATCGCCCGGGAGCCGCGCGGGGAGTTCGGCACGTTCGTCGCCGATTGGCGCCGCCAGGAGCCTGCGAAGATCGTCCCGAACGACTTCTGGCGGGAGTTCGCCGGGTGGGCGCGCGAGGCCGGCGTTCGGGGCAAGTTCTCGTTCCTTCCGTGCCCGGCCGGACTTGGGTACGTTGACGACAAAGTTGAGGGCTTTCCGGCGACCGAGCTGTCCGAGTTGCTGGGCATCGTTCGCGAGGGCATCGCCCCGCGGTTCGACATCACGCCGGAGTTCATGACGCACACGATGGCCTGGGACGTGGAGAACCGGCGGCTGCTTCCCGTGACCGAGTGGGAGTGGGCCGACACGCAGAGCGAGGCCGTCCTGACCGACTACCTGGCCGAGGCCCTTCGGATTCTGAAGAATGCCGGCATCACGGCGACGGGCGTCACGCAGCCGTGCAGCCGGCGCGGCGACGAAATGGTTCTGGCCCGCGCGGTCCTGGCGGCGATGAAGCGCGTGTGCGGCGTCGGCCGCACGTTCTACTTTCTCCATGCCGACGGGCAGTCGCTCCCCGCGCCGTCGAAGGTGATGATCGGCGGCGCCGACAGCGACGAGTGGGTCGTCAGCATCGTCAGCGGCGTCCGGGCCGACGAGCCGTTCTGGGCGTCGCTCTACGGCGCCGGCGACGTCGAGGAGATGGCCGAGTACTTCATCTCGGCCGATGGCCGCACGGGACGCCTGGTGGACCTCCTGAATGCCGGCGGGCCCGTGGTCTTCCACGCCCATTCCCAGACGCTCTATTCCAACGGCACGCAGAAAGGCTTCCGCTCGCTTCAACTCGTGGCCGATCGCATCAACCGCCACCTCGGCCGCCGCGTCCGATGGGCAACTTGCTCGGACGTGGCCGCGTGGACGGTTTCCCGCGCAGAGTAGGTCGCTATCTCAGGCGGCGTGGCAGGGCACGGCGGCCCACTACGGCCGCCGTGGCACCCCGTCTGGAATGGTTCCTGGTTGATCATGCTGCGGGCTTGACCCGAGGAACGTGGGGCCGTACACTCCCGGCTCGCATCAGGCGACCGCGTCCCTTTGTCCTGTCTCTTGCACCACGGAAGGAGGTATCCCCTGTGATTCCGAAGGAAGTCAAGGCGCTGTTCAGCGGCGGACGGGTGATCTGGCTGGCGACGGCCGACGCCGGCGGCGTGCCGAACGTCGCGCCGATGCTCCAGTACTGGTGGGCCGACGAGAAGACGATGCTCATCGGCGACTACTTCATGAAGGCCACCAAGGCCAACGTCGGGGTCGTCGGCAAGCTGTGCGTCGCCGCGAACGACCCGGAAGCCAAGGCCTCGTTCAAGCTCAAGGGCTCGGCGCGCGTCGAGACCGGCGGTCCGATGTTCGACAGGGCCATGGCCGAGCGCAGGAAGGTCAAGGCGGACGCCCCGAACTTCAAGAGCGTCCTGGTGTTCACGGTCGAAGAGGTCTATGACCTGCGGCCGGGCGAGAACGCCGGGGGCCTGATGGCGAAGGTCTGACAGCGACCACGATGGCCACCCCCATACGGATTTCGGTGTGACGTCAGGCGCCTTTCTCGGCATGGGCGGTGAACGCTTCACGCACCCGGAGCAGGGCATCGACGAACGGCTGCGACAGGCGGTCGCGAGGTCGGGGCATTCGGATACGGATGTCGGCCACCGTGCGGGCAAAGGTCATCACCACCACGCGATCGGCCAGGAACACCGCCTCCTCGATGCTATGCGTGACGAAGAGGATGGTCTGACTGTCGCCTGCCCACAGGCTCAGGAACTCCCGCTGGAGGTCGTGTCGCGTCGGCTCGTCAAGGCTGGCGAACGGCTCGTCCATCAGCAGGACTTTCGGGCCGGCACACAGGGCCCGGGCCAGGCTCACGCGCCGGCGCATCCCGCCGGAGAGCTCGTGCGGGTAGCTCCTTCCGACAGCCGGGGGCAGATGGACGCGGCGGAGCATGTCTCCGGCTTGCCGCCTGCGCCGCCGTCGCCCGACACCGCGGATTTCCAGCCCCAGGGCCACGTTCTCCAGGGCGCGCCGCCATGGCAGCAGGTCGCCCTCCTGGCTCACGAGCGCGATGCCGTCGGGCGGCCGGGTGACCGGTCGGCCGTTGATCGTCACCCGGCCCGAGGTAGGCGAGTCCAGCCCGGCGGCCAGCCGCAGCAACGTCGTCTTGCCGCAACCCGACGGACCGACGACGCACGTCAATTCCCCGGAGGCGCACGAAAGGCTGAGGTCACGCAGCGCCCAGACGTCGCCGCGCGCCGGCGTGGTGAACCGCTTGCTGACGTCCTCGAACGAGATCGCGTGTGTGCCGTCCACTGCTATCGCTCCGTGGCCTGCCACCGGCTGACGCGGACGGCCGCCAGGCGCAAGAGCCCGTCCAGAACCAGGCCGATGGCCCCGATGACGATGATGCTGGCGAAGGCGTACTCGTAGGACGCCTGCTCGTGCGCGGTGGTGATCATGTAGCCCAGGCCGCCTCGCGTCCCGGGGAAGATCTCGGCGACGATGATCACGCGCCAGGCGATGCCACCGCCGACGCGCAGCCCCGTCATGATCGACGGGGCGGCGCTCGGCAGGACGATCTTCGTGAGGACCTGGCGGCGCGAGGCGCCGAGCACGCGGGCCGCCTCGACGTGGGCGTCGCGGACGCCGGAGGCGCCGGCCGCGGTGTTCAACACGATGGGGAAGAACGAGCCGAGCCAGATGACCGCGATGATCGCGAATCGGATCTGGTCCAGCAGGCCCCAGCGCCACGCGTCGTCGCCGCACAGGGCCGTCGCCGGGCTCGACAGGCCGAAGACGATGATCGCCACGGGCATCCACGCGACGGGGCTGATGACCATGGCCCCGGCGACCGTCGGCGACAGGAGGTCCATGGCCGGCCGCCAGCGACCGACCAGCAGCCCCACCGGAACGGCCGTCAGCGCCGCCAGGGCAAAGCCGCAGGCCACTCGCAGGATGCTCACCAGTGCCCCGGCGGCCAGCGAGGTGGCGTCGAGCGACGGCGGCTCGCGGAACGGGTGCGCGAGCACGTCCACGACCGACGCAATCGACGGGACGACCACGCTCCGCGCGGAGGCCAGGTGCCAGATGAGCAGGATCGCCAGCGGCACGACGGCCCCCAGGGCAATCCTGACGGTCAGGCGATTGGGTTTCATTGGCGTTTCAGCAGCCCCTTTCCGCGCAGCTCCTCGGCGGCCGCGCGGCACAGGTCGAGTGACAGCACGTCTGCGACAAACTCCTCCGGCGTCGCCTTGGCGTACTTGCCCTTGAAGAGCTGGATCTCTCCGGCCATCTCCGCCCAGGTTTTCATGCCCGCGAGCCAACTGTCCGTGGGCTCGCAGACGTAGTGAATCGTCGGCACGGACGCCTGTTCGACCTGCCTGGAATACTTCGTCCATCGCGACGCGCAGTCGATGGCCAGCTCCTGGTCGGCGTTGATCAGCTCGGTCGACAGGATGAGCACCTTGAGCAGTGCCTTGATGGCGTCGGGGTGCTCGGCGAGCGCCGCCTCCGTGGCCGAGACGCAGCAGCAGGGGTGGTCGACCCACTTGCCCTCGGGCGGCAGGTCGCGCAGGTCGGCGACCACCTTGGCGAGGCCCTTGTCCACGGCGACGGCGACACCGGGCTGGTTCATGACGTAGCCGTCAATGGCCCCGGTCTCGAGCAGCGGGATCGGGCTCTTCTCGGAGCCGAAGTTGACAAGGATGACCCGCGTCTGGGCGTCGGCGGCGTCGTAGCCGTAGCTGATTCCCTCGGCGACGAGTGCCCGCTCGAAGACCAGCTTGGCCACGGCGACGGGGGCCTTGTAGCCGATCTTCATCGGTTTGCCGGCCGCCTTCGACGCCGCGACGAACGACGCCCAATCCGTCACCGGCGATTCCTTCTGCATGACCAGCATGTCGCCGTCGGTCTGAAGCGGGGCGATGATCTTGAATGGCTGCCCGCCGTCGGCGAAGCTGGCGACGGCCGGGACGCCGCCGAGGCCGACGTCGATCTCCCCGCGGCTCATTGCGGCGGGCATCTGCGAGCCGCCGCCCACCTTGATCAGTTGCAGGCGGGCGCGGACCGCGCCGTCCTCGACGAGGTCATAGATTTCCTTCGGCTTGATCTCTCTGAGACAGATGCCGTAGTCGGTCTTGAACCGCGGGCCTTCGAGTGCGGCCAGGTACAGGGCGAGTTGATGGTCGTGGCCGACATGGCCGACGCGGATGACCTTCGGCGCGTCGCCGGGCGAGACATCAGCGGGGCGGCCCTTGCAGCCGGCAGCCAAGGTGATGGCCAGTGCGGCGGCGGCCAGCGCAGCCACGACGGACAGAAAACGAACCGTTCTCATGCGGTTCTCCTTAGATGCTGTTGCGCTGTGGGGTGGGGAAGCCGTCTGCGGCGCGGGACGTCAGGCCGCTGACAGGTGCATGGGTTGACGCGCGAACCGCGTCTGTGCGGACAGCGGGTCCGCGCAACGCCGAGTGACATTGCAGGCCACGTGCCGGTAGCCATTCGTTTGCCTCGCACCATGCGAGGCCTCATGGGCCCGTCGTCAGAAGCACACCATCATCTGGACGAAGACCCAGTCGGCCGGGGCGATTCCTCCCGCGGTGTCGTCGATGAACCCGCAAGGGAAGAAATGGGCGTACCCGGCCATCACCTCCAGGTTCATGCTCAGCTTCCATTTCATCATGAGATCGATTTCCTGGCCGAGACTCCGGCCGGATTGTCCCGTGGCGTCGCGCCGCAGGGCACGATTGTTGCAATAGTACCAGGCGTCGTCGGGCTGGGCAAGGCGGAAGAAGTGGTACTCCATCCACAGGGAGCACTTCTTGGCCGGCTCGACGCCGACCATCAGGGTGTAGTCCTCGAGGTTCATCCACGAGAACAGATTCATCCGCCCGTAGAAGCAGTCGACGGCGCCGAAGACGTTGTCGAACGTGCCGTGGACGCCGTCGTTCGGGTCGCGGTCGCCGCTGCCGTAGGTGAACTCGGCGCCGACGCGCGGTTTCCACGGATGGTTGAACGTGTGGCCGAGCCGCGCGTTGAGGCCCCAGGCCCGGATCGTGTCGCGTCCCCACGCGCCGTTCTGAAGCGCGAGCGTTCCGCCGTAGTCCCACGGCCCGCACGTGCCGTCGAGATAGAAGCCGTAGGTGTGCGTCCGCCGGTCGCCCGCGCCGTCCTCGCCGTTGGTGGTGCCGTGATCGTCGTAGTGCAGCGTGTAGAACAGGTCGAGCCTGGCCGGCAGCTTCTTCACCTGGGCATAGACGCCGACCATGTCGTAGTCGTAGTGCTTCTCGTCCCACCGGACCGGGTCGTTCAGGACGCGCTGCCCGTACATCAGGTCCACCTGGACGTCGTCGGTGTCGACGGTGATCTTGGCGGCGTCCCAGGCGTACCGGCCCACGTTGCCCCATTCGCCCGGGCCGTAGATGTGCTTGTCGCCGTAGGCGAGCTTCTGGCGGCCGAGCTTGAAGCCCAGGGGGCTGCCGCCGATGTGCTGCCACTCCACGAACGCCTGGAGCACATCGACCTGGTTCTGGTAGGCGCACGGGCCGGCGAAATCCTTCCTCGTCCACTCGTTGAGCCAGAACCGGGCGTCCTGGAACCGGAGATACGCATGCGCGTCGTCGCCCAGGCGATAGTCAAAGCCGACCCTCGTTCTCAGGAGCAGAACGTCATCGTCGGCGCCCGTGTTGTAGCCGCGAATGGTGTAGTTGTCGAGGTACTCCCACCGCAGGCGGAAGTCGCCGCCGATGTCGAGCCTGCCCGGCCCGATGGGGATGTCCTTGAGGAATCCGTCGAGCGGCTTTGCCGTCGGCGCGCCCTGGACAGGATCGGCCTTCAGCGTGTCCGCGCCGAGGAGGGCTCCCTCGGCCGGGGCTTGCGGTGCATCGAGCCGGGCGCCTTCCTGCACCGCGGTCCCGGGTTCCTCAGCGTCAACCGGCGCGAGCGGGCCCACGGCCAGCCACGCCACCAGCACAATCCACAGCAGTCGTCGTGTCGTCATAGGGTCTCCTTCATCCTGCGATGCCTCCTTTCCTTGTCTGACTGGTCCTCGCGCGTATGTGATTCACTGCCGCCGCCCTTTCATGGGCAGCGCAGACCTCCAGCCTCTGCACGAACACGGCGACAGGCCATGACGCGCTGCCGCGCTGCCCGACAATGGATCACTCCTTGCATGCAATTCGTAACGGGTGACGACAGGGGCCGCCGAACCGAGACCCACGTTGAGTCGTCAATACGACAGCATAGTGAGCACTGAAGGCAGGTTTGTCAAGCGCGAGCCGGGTGTCGTGCCGGGGACTGTGACAGGCCGGGTCGGCGCGAGGGCGTTCGGCCGGGGCCGGCCGGCAACGGAATGCCGTCACCTGTCAGAGGGATGGGGCTCGTCGGCCGTATCGTCCTCATCCGGTTTGAGGGCGTCGGCCTCGACGTCGACCGCCAGCACGGTGTCCTCAGGAGTCACAGGCTCGGGGGCTTTCTCTTCGCTGGGTTCCTTGGGCTGGGCCTGGGTCTCGACTTTGGTCACACGGGCCCCGCCGGGCTCCTCGCGCGCCGGGCTGGCAACGATCGGCAGGGTCACGTTGAACGTGGCTCCGCGTCCGAGTTCACTCTGGACGGCCACGTTGCCGCCCAGCAGCTCGACCAGTTCCCTGACGATCGACAGGCCGAGGCCCGTGCCGCCGTGTTGGCGGGTGTGCCCCGAATCCACCTGGCTGAACCGGTCGAAGACGAGCTTCTGCTGCTCGGCCGACAGCCCGGGGCCGCTGTCGCTCGCCTGGAAGAGCATGGTCTCGGCATCGAGGGGCCGGACCGCCAGCCGCACGGACCCGGCGGGCGTGAACTTCACGGCGTTCGACAGGAGGTTGTAGAGCACCTGTTGGAGCTTGCCCGCGTCGGTGGTCATGATGGGGCACGTGTCGGCCACCTCGAGTTCCAGCCGAAGATCCTTCTGGCCGACCAGGGGCCGCACCATGTTCATCGCCGTCTCGGCGACGTCCAGCGGCGAGACCTGTTCGAGCATCAGCGCCATCTTGCCGGCCTCGATCTTCGCCAAGTCCAGCAGGTCGTTGATAATGTCCAGCAGCAGCCGCCCGGAGTTCCTGATGTTGTCGACGTAGCGCCCCAGCCGCACGTCGCCGCGCGCCGCGCTCGACTCCTCCAGCAGATCGGCGAACCCGATGATGGCGTTCAGGGGCGTCCGCAGCTCATGGCTCATCGTCGTCAGGAACTTGCTCTTGACCTGGTTCATCTCAAAGAGCGACACGTTGGCGCGGGCCAGCTCCTCCAGCTTGCGGTCGAGTGAGACGTTGGCGCGTCGCAGCTCTTCGCGCGAGGCCTCGAGCCGCTGGAGCATCCGGTTGAAGCTCCGCGACAGGCCCTCGAATTCGTCGCCCGTCTGGAGGTCGGCCCTGACGTCGAGGTCACCGTCGGTCACGCGGTCGGCCACTTGCTTCAGGTGCTTCACCGGCTGGACGATGACCAGCCGGACCACCGCATAGAACAGGATCATGCTGACCAGAGCGGTCACCAGGGCCGCGCCAATCAGAATCGCCCGGTTGTACTTGATCAGTGTTCGCGTCCGCTCGACGGGGAACGAGATGACGATGGCCCCCATCAGGTCGCCGCCCTTGAGGTCGGCCTTGGCGGCCCGGTGGCAGTCAATACAGCCCTCGCGGGCTCGCAGCGGATACGCGTACCGCAGGTGGTAGCCGTCCTCTCGCCGCTCGCGGACGTGCTTGTCGGTGATCTCGAGGTTGGCGGCGAACTGGGCCAGCCATTGCTGCTCGCGGCTGTCGCGCGGCCGGCGCTCAGGGCGGTCCTCCGGCGCCTCGGGCAGAATCACCCGGGGCGGCTCGGCGTCGGGCCGGGCCGAGGGCGGTCCGACCTTGGCCAGGGTGGGCCACTCGGCCTTCAGCTTCGGCGAGCCGGGGACCATGTGCAGCGCCTGGAACGCCGGACGGACCATCTCGCGGGCGCTGATGAGGTCCTGCTCGGTGATCTGTGACTCCATCTGGTACCACGGGAAGAAGAACGAGGCGACGATGACCAGGAGGATCATCAGCCCGAAGATGAGCCGGATCTTCCGTTCAAGCGTCGTGTGCGAGAGCACTCGTTTCGGCATCGGCGATTCCAGACCGGCGAGTCCTCGAGGACACCTTGGCGACAGGCCGGCGCCAGTATGACAAACTCCGCGAGGCCTGCAAGGGCATGGGTGCCTGGCGGACGAAAAGGGAGAAAAGGGCCGCCCAGGGCGGAATTCTCTGCTCCTGGGCCCTATGATGGTGTACTATAGAATAGAGAGGCGGCGCGGCAGGGAGCCAGTCAGGATTCCCGCGAACTTTTTCGGCGTCGCACCGTACTTTCTGGTGCAGGACGACCCATGGGCAAGGGACCGCGAAGCTCGGCTGTGGTTTCCATGGCGGCTGCCGTGCCGGCCGCAGGCCTGGCCACAGCCGATCTTGATGCCGAGGTCGCCTTGGACCTCAATGAACTGCTGCTCAGGGCGAAGCAGGGCGACGAGGCGGCCTTCGCCGACATCGTCGCTCGCTTCGAGCGGATGGTTCGAGGGGTGATCCTGCGAATGACGCACGACGCCGACCTGAGCGACGACCTCGCCCAGGACGTGTTTTTTCAGTTCTGGCGGGTACTGCCGGCGTTCACGTCTGCCGTCACGCTGCCGAGTTGGATGAAGAAGGTGGCCATCAACGACGTCATCAGCCACTGGCGGCGCGAGGAGAGCCAGCGGCACCGGATTCAGGCCATGGTCGATGCCTTCGGGCCTCGCGACGTGCGGAGCCCCGTGGCCACGATCATCGAGGAGGAGGACCGCGACCAGGTCCGGGCGGCGCTGGAGATGCTTCCGGCCGACCTGCGCAGCGTGCTGAGCCTTCGCATCTATGAGAACATGAGCTACGAGGAGCTGGCCGAGTCGCTGGGGCTCGAAGTGGGCACGGTCCGAAGCCGCCTGTTCCGGGCCAGGCAGATGATCCGGGACGTCCTCGATCGCTGGCGGCAGCACGAAGCCCCGCAGACCCCCCGCCACTCCTAAGCGGAGTCAGATAGGTTCTGTGCCGAGGGTGCCAAGGCCCGTACGGGCGGTGCTTTCCACAAGCGCACGCAACAGAAGTCACGTAACGCCGCTTAGCCGGCCGTTCGCTTGCACGATCCTGGTGGTAGTGACCCCATGTCGAGTTGCAGGTTCGAGATTCTGGTCAGCGCGTACCTGGACGGCGAACTCGGCGACGAGGAACGCGATCTCTTCGAAAAGCACCTCGCCGGTTGCGACATGTGCCGCACCCTGGTTGCCGAGTGGCAGGAGGTCGAACGCGCCCTTCGCAGCCAGCGCCTGAAGCAGGCCCTCCGCGACGAGGGACACCTGGCCGACTCGGTCCGGCGAGACCTGTCGCAGAGCGGCGCCTTCCGCCGCGCGAGGCGAAGGAGCATCCTGCTCCGGTGCTCGGCACACGTGGCCGCCGAGTGGCGGAGGTATGCGATCGGCCTTGTCATTGTCGCGGCGGCCGTCGCGGCCGTCTGGGGGCTGGCCGCCGCCAGACATCCCTCCCGCCGCACCGCGCCCCCCGGCGGCGTACCCCAGGTAACGGCTTTGCGCGGGGCGTCGCTGCCCGAGGTCGTCAGCCGGGCCGAGGCGGTTCTTCAGACCCTTGTCCGCGACGTTCACACCGTGCCGGGAACGGGCCGGCGCCTCCGCGACGAGATCCTGCGCCAGGAGTTGCCGACCCGACTGGCGTACGAGGCATCCGGAGTGGTTCACGACGGCGATTTGCGGCCTCGGCTGTCGCGGGTCCGGGCGGTGCTCGTCCTGCTGGCGAACCTGCCCGACAACCGGGCTGATGCCGAGGCGTCGCTCATCGCCGAGGCCGTCGCGAGCTCGAAACTTCTTGACGACGTCGCGCGTCTAAAGCAACGCCTGATGGTGGAGCCGTATTGAGATGACCTTTCGCCGCCGGCTGAGAACTTCTGCGGTTGCCTTGACCATGCTTGTCGTCGGGGCAATGGCTGGCACCGTACCGGCCGATCCGTTGCCGGGCCCGCCCGAGGGCGCACCACAGGACCTCTACGCCTATGCGTTGTTTCTCCATCTCCAGGGCAACGACCGCGCCGCAGCCGAGTACTTCCACAATCTGCTGGTCGATTCGGGGCCGCCGCCGCAGGCCGACCGGCTGCTGTTCAACCTCGCCGCGTGCCGCGCGGCCGTGGGTGAATACGACAAAGCGGTTGAATCCCTGATGGCACTGGTCTCGTCGCGGCCGGAGAGCCCGCTGGCCGACGACGCGCTGCTGGCGGCCGGGCGCATTTGGGCCGACGATATCGGCCGGCCCGCCGAGGCGATCGAGACATACAAGCGGCTGCGGAACGAATTCCCGGACAGCCCGCTCCGTCCGGTCGCCCTGCTGGAGATCGGCAGAGCGATGGAACAGCTCGAGAAGTTCGACGAGGCCGTGGCCGCCTATGACCAGGTCCTGGCCGCAGCGAAACGCCTTCCGGAGGGTGAGGCCCCCGCGGCTGCGCGGCTTGCCGGCGAGCGGAGACGCTTCATCCTTGCCGCGGGCGACGACGAGCGGCAGCCTTTGCGGATGTACCTGAAGGCCGAGCGGCTGGCCCAGGATCCGGCCACCCGCAACGAGGCCCTTCTGACTCTCATCCGCCTGACGGCGCTGTGTCCCGATTCGTCGCTCGTTGATGACGCCTTCGCACAGAAGCTCCGCATTCATCTGCTGAAGGGCGAAGAGGCGGCGGCCCGCCAGGCGCTGGACCGCCTGGTGGCCGACCGGCCCACGACGCTCTGCGTCGAGCCGATCCGCAGTTGCGCCGTGACCATCGCGGGATGGCTGCTCGGAGATATGGACCGCCAGATCGCGAGCAATGCCGAAGTGCTTCCCGAGCTGGTCGGCTACAGGGCCGGCCGCGGCGTCACCGCCGTCTCGGGCTCGCCTCCGCCGAAGCGGTTGACACTCGACTTCGAGTCGGGCGAGGAAAACGCCGGGCTGTACAGCCGGCACCTGAGATTCCACGTTGTCGTCGAGCGGCCTGACCGTTTTGAGAACGCAACGTACCCGAACCTGAATCTGCGCGTGGAATTCAGCATCTCAACCGGCAGCGACATCGCGGAGCGCGAGATCCGCCAGGGCCTCAAGAGGATGACCGACACCTTGTCGGTGCTGGACGCCGCGGCGGGGCCGCACTCCGGGAGCGGGACCGAAACGGGTCGGCCGGGTCGCGCCGCCGGTGAGCGACTTGCCGCCGGTGTGGCGATTGAGTAGCCAGTGACGAGGCATCAATGAACCTGCCGTTGCCACAGCGTGCTCGAATGGGCCAATGGCTTGGCCGGCGCATATGCGCTGTGTTCCGGCTGCGCGCTGCTGTCGCGGTCCTGCTCCTCGTGGCGATGGCTGCGGTCTTTGCCGGGCAGGTGCGGGCCCAGGTCCGTGTCCAGGCTGACGGCAGCGCCGCGACTGGCGCCGATGACGAATCAAGTAGCGGCCAGTACCTGGAGGAGTCGGACCGCGCCGAGGTTCTGCTGGAGCGCATCGGCGCGGCGTTCGACGCCGGCGACGTCGAGACGGCCCTGTCGTTTGTCCAGGCCCTGGTGGCCATCGGCCCTGAGGCAATACTGCCCAGATCGGGGCAGGGCGTCCGGTCGGCGCTTCGGCAACTGCTTTACGGACTGCCTCCGGACGTTCGCAAGGCGTATGACGAGGCGCTGGCCCCTGCTCCCGGCGACACGCTCCAGGCCGCCCGGCTGCTGGGAACGCCTGAGGCCTACGCGAAGGTGGCGTCCGCGTTTCCCGGCGCGGCCGCCGCGCGACTGGCGATCCGGACGTTGTGGGCCACCGCTTTCGAGAGCGGACGCTTTGACCACGCCGTGGAACTCGTGTCCGAGTACCTGGCCGATCCGTTGGTCGGCGCTGCCGAGCGTCACGAGGCGCTGTTCATCTCGGGCCTGGCAGCCGTCTATGCCGGACGCCGGGACGAGGCGGCGGAGGCCCTTGCGGCGCTCAAGGCCGACGGGGCCGGCATGGTAGCCTTCGGCGGGTCGCAAGTGGATCCGGTTGCGACCCTCCAGAGGCACTTGGCCGACCGGCGAGCGACGGACGAGGGGTGGCCCAACGTCGGCGGCACCCCGGAGCGGACCGGCGTGGCCGCGCCCGGCCTGTCCGTCGGCGGGCCGTTCGTCTTCGCCAAGGAAGGCGAGCGCGACCTGAGCGCCCCCGCCATGGACTATGTGCCGAGCCGCAGAGAGGTGCTCAGCACCCGGAACGTGGCGGAGAACGTGCCGGCCGAACACGTGGTCCTGGTGACAGCCGAGCGACTCCTGGTAGTCCGAGGCGGCAGGCTGCTGGCGCTGGGACGCCTCAGCGGCGAGCGGCTGTGGCATCTCGACATGGTGCCGTCGGGAATGCGGTCGGGCTTCGTATCCTGGCCGTCGTGCGGCGACGGCTATGTCGCCGTGATGAGGTGGCCCTATCCGACGTCGGCCCGCATGGGGAGGATGCGGATGGGGTTCGGCGGCCCGGTCGTCAACACGGGCCGGCAACTGGTCGTGCTGCACGAGGCGACGGGAAAGCCCGCCTGGGTCTGGGACGGCAGCGTGACTGACGCCGCGGCGGACCTGTGGTCGTCGCCGCTGGCGGCGCGCGGCGCCGCGGCGCCCGCGCTCGTCCCAGGCCTGCCCGTGGGGCCGGAGAACCTGACGCTGCCGGACCTTCAGGGGGCGGACTTCCCGGGCGCCCCCCCGCCGGGCATCGCCCCGCCGGGCGGCCTCGTCGGCCGGGGCCCGCCTGCGCCGTCGCCCGAGGGCGTCCGCCAGCTCGAGCCCATCGGTTCGCCGTTGGTCTACGGCGGCCGCGTTTTCGTCGGGGCCATACGCTCCCCGCAAGACACTCCCCTGGCGGACACCTTCTTGCTGTGTTTCGACGTGGCTGACGGCAGGCTTCTCTGGCAGCGGTTCATCGGCAGTGGGATGGCCTCGATGTACGGTGGCGGCGGGAGCATCCTCGACCGGCTGGTTCCCACGACCGACGGGCGACGCGTCTTCGCCGAGAGTCCCGCGGGCACCCTCACGGCGATCGACCTGGCGACGGCCGAGGTGGCCTGGGCCCGTCGTCTGCCGCGCCCGGCTGTGACGAGCCCGTGGCGTGCACGGCAGGCCACCTGGCCGAATGGGATCGCCGACGCGCCGCTGGTGGTCGGGGGACGCCTGTTCGTCACGCAGCTTGACGGGCCGGCCATGCGATGCCTGGATGCAGCGACCGGAAAGGTGCTCTGGTCCGGCGTGGCGCTGGAGGGCGTGTGGCGGCTGGGCGTCGCCGACGGCCGCGTCTTCGTCGCCGCGGAGACCAGCCTTGCCGCGTACGACGTTGAGACCGGCGAGCGGACGTTCAGAGCGGCCGTGCCGCAGACGGTCACCGGGCGCGGCTTCGTGGCCTCCGATGCCGTCTACCTGCCGACCGAGGCCGGCATCCTTCGCCTGGATTGGCGGAAGCCGCAGGTGACGATGCTCTACGAGTCTGTCCGCGACGGCGGGCCGGCGATGTGCCTGGCCCCGTTGGCGGACGGCCTCGTCAGCAGCCACGACGATCGCGTTCTCGTGTTCGGTCCGACCGACACGTTTTTTGCTGAGGTGGAGCGTGGCCGCGCGGCTAATCCGGAGAACCCGGCGTGGTCGCGGCGCCTGGCTGAGTTGTATCGTCAGAAGGGCGACTTCACGGAGGCCGAGTCGCTCCTGGGCGAAGCCGTCCGCCAGGCGGCGCGCCTGGGTGAGACCGAGCGGTCGCGCAGCGAGCAATTGCTGGCCTATCGGCGGCTGAACTGGCTCTACCGGCAGTGGGCCCAGATGCTCGACGGCCAGGACGACCGGGCGGGAGCCATCGCCAAGCTCAGTCTCGCGTCGACCTACGCCACGAGTCCCGCGGCGCGGATCGCCGTGTGGATGGCTCTGGCCGAACACTATGAGCAGGCGGGCGACCCGGCGCGTGCGGCCGCGGAGTATGCGCGGGCGGCGGGGCACAGCGTGGCCCAGCGGATGTTCGTGCCGACCGCCACGCCGGGCCTCGAGCGATCCGTCGCGGCGCAGGCCGGCGAGGCCCTGGAGCGGCTCCACAGCGCCGCGGGTGCGGGGGCGACCATCGCGGGCATTCGCCGGGAGGATGTCGGCCGGCTCGCGGTCCGGCGGCTGGGAATGATTTCGTGGTCGTCGCCGTCATACGTCGTGCCGGCCAAGGGCGAGTCGCTGTCGCCGCTTGTGTGGTCGCGGCCCGACGGGCTGGTGGCCATGGGGCTCGGCAGAGAAATCCGCTGGCGATACACACGTCCGCAGACACCCCAGAATCAACTTGCCTCTCTGGCGGCCGATGGCAACAGGATCTTCGAAAGGTGCCCCGAGGAATTGAACGTTCGGCGCCTGAGCGACGGCGAACTCGTCTGGCGCTGGCAGCCGGGGGAACAGCGTCTGTTGGCGGGAATCGATTCCATCTTCGGCGTCAACGTCCGGCGATTCATTCGGCGCGTGCAGGTCGCCAATGGCGTGGTGCAGAATATCATGATGGTCCGCGGCAGCCCCGCTCCGCAGCGCGCCGACTTCGCGGTCACGGACAAGCACGTGGTTGTCGTGACGTGTCTGAGGACCCGCACGTCGCTCACGGTTCACGGACTGGACAAGGCCACCGGCGCGGGGCTCTGGCAGGTCCCCTTATCGCCGGCGCGCCGCTTCGCCGGGATCGCGCAGGACGGCGACAGGGTGGTCGTGGTCGCCCAAGGGCTGCGGAACGACATGGAGGTTACGTGCCTCGACGTCGCGACCGGCCGGACGTGCTGGACATACGACGACACCAGCCAGCGGCAGGCTCCTCAGCTTCTTTTCGAGAACGGCCTGTTCGTCCTGGTGTCGGGCACGGGGCGCGGCATCGTGATCGACAGCCGAACGGGGAAACTCCAGTGGAAGTCTTTGGGGGAATTCGATTTCTGGATGGGCTCGGTGCCGATCGCCGTACTCGATGACCGGATCATCCTGGCGCATGGCGAGGGCTACGTGGCGGTGTCCCGCGACGACGGCACGGTTCTCTGGCAGATCCGCGCGCAGCTTGACCCGGCCGGGACAGGCATTGAGTCCGGAACCGCGGCGACAGCCGGCGGCATGCTGATCGCGTCGCTCGGGGGGGCCGTGGCGGCGATCGACCCGAGCGACGGACGCCGCGTCTGGCAGCATGTGCCGGCGGATGCAGAGGCGGCTGCATACCGCCTGTTTGTGCAGAGCGGCATGGTCGTGGCCTACGAAAGCCAGCCCAAGACGTCGTCGCTGGTCTTCCTGGACGTGGCCAGCGGCAAACTCCTGGGTGAGTGTGTCCTCGGGGCGTGCGGGGGCGCCCTGACGGTGGCGCCGGTCAGGGGAGGGCTCTTCGCACAGAACGGCGACGAGATTCTCTCAGTCGTGCCCGCGGGAACCGCCCCGGCGCCCTCAGAGCCGACCGGGGGGCTCCCGGGCGTCTGATCTTGCCCGATGAGATTCCTTGGCGATTTCCGGCGCGTGGTTCGTACCAAGGGGCAGCCGACGTCGAGGCTCCCGTGGGGTGCGTCCTTGCGCCTAAAGGGGGCATTTTGTTTGATTTAGCGTGATTCCTCTGTTAGAGTCCGGGGTTTCATGGGCAAAGTGTGCTGCCCGGCGGAGAGCGCCGCAGCCCTTTAGCGACGGCCAACCCACTTTCCAGGCGTTCTGAGGTGGAATCTTAAGGAGACGCACATGGCACAGGACGACACGCTGCCGCAGGGCGAACTCAGCGGCGCCGACCTCGATGCGGTCAAGCACCTGAACGAGGGCTACCAGACGATCCGGCGGCAGATGGCCAAGGCCATTGTCGGTCAGGAGAAGGTGCTCGAGGAGTTGCTCATCACCATCTTCTGCCGCGGACACTGCCTGATGGTCGGCGTGCCCGGGCTGGCCAAGACGCTGATGGTCTCCACGCTGGCCCAGTGCCTCCACCTGTCGTTCCATCGGATTCAGTTCACGCCGGACCTGATGCCGTCGGACATCACGGGGACCGAGGTCATCCAGGAGAACAAGTCGACGGGCGAGCGGGAGTTGCGCTTCATCGCCGGTCCGGTCTTCGCCAACGTGATCCTGGCCGACGAGATCAACCGGACGCCGCCGAAGACGCAGGCGGCGCTGCTGGAGGCCATGCAGGAACGCCAGGTGACCACGGCCGGCGTGCGGCGCCCCCTGGAGGAGCCGTTCTTCGTCCTGGCCACGCAGAACCCCATCGAGCAGGAGGGCACCTACCCGCTGCCGGAGGCCCAGCTCGACCGGTTCATGTTCAACATCCTGGTGGACTATCCTCAGGAGGACGAGGAGTTTGAGATCGTCCGGAAGACGACGACCAACGAGATGCCGCAGATTGACGCGGTCATGGGGCGCGAGGACATTCTGCGGCTCCAGGAGATCGTTCGCCGGGTGCCGGTGGCCGATCACGTGATCCGCTACGCGATGGCGCTGGTGCGCCTGACGCGCGTCGGCAAGGCCGAGGTGCCCGGGTTCATCTCCGACTACGTGGCCTGGGGCGCCGGGCCGCGCGCATCGCAATACCTGACCCTTGCCGGCAAGGCCCGGGCGGTGCTCCACGGCCGGTACTACGTGTCGACCGACGACATCCGCCACGTGGCCTACCCGGTGATGCGGCACCGGGTGCTCACGAACTTCAACGCCGAGGCCGAGGGCATCAAGAGCGACGACATCGTCCGGCAACTTATCGACGTGGTCCCCAGCGGCGAAAGCGAGGCACTCAGTGGCGGAGCAGTACCAGAGGTATTTGGATCCGAAGACGCTGGCAAAGATTAAGGGCCTCGAAGTCAAGGCTCGCCTGATCGTCGAAGGATTCATGGCCGGGCAGCACCGGAGCCCCTACCAGGGCTTCAGCGTGGAGTTCGCCCAGCACCGCGAGTATGCCTGGGGCGACGACCTCAAGCACCTCGACTGGAAGGTCCACGCCCGCACCGACAAGTACTACCTCAAACAGTACATCGAGGAAACCAACCTCGTTCTCTATCTCGTGGTCGATACCAGCGAGTCGATGACCTACAGGAGCAACGGGGTCTCGAAGCTGGACTACGCGTGCTACATCGCGGCCAGCCTGGCCTACCTGACGCTCCAGCAGCGTGACGCCGTGGCGATGGCCCTCTTTGACCGCGAGCCGTACCAGTACCTGAAGCCCAACACCAACCCGGCCCAGCTCCGCAACGTCTGCCGCCTGCTTGAAGAGGCCCGCAACAAGGAGAAGACCCAGATGGGTCTGACGCTGCACGAGCTGGCCGACCGGTTTCCGCGCCGCGGCATCGTCCTCGTGCTGAGCGACTGCTTCGACCGGCCGGACGAGGTCGTCTCGGGCCTCAAGCACCTGCGATACAAGCGGCACGACATCATCCTGATGAACGTGCTCGACCCCTACGAGCTGGAGTTCCCGTTCAAGGAT
>Ga0272441_10005453_pt1 | contig 22073 bp, 18 predicted proteins | sample SSMProp6N_FD_193582 | JGI IMG/M metagenome (GOLD analysis project Ga0272441, IMG submission 193582) | Marine sediment archaeal communities from Little Sippewissett salt marsh, Falmouth, MA, United States - SSM-Prop-6N | ecosystem: Environmental > Aquatic > Marine > Wetlands > Sediment ... | reverse complement strand
AACCGACGAGGGCGGCCGGACGCCGCTGCACGTGGCGGCTGTCGGAGGCGACGCGGAGATGGTACGGCTGCTCCTTGAGCACGGCGCAGACCTCGCAGCAGATGGCCCCGTCGCGCAAGACGCCCTCTACCTGGGTGCACTGGATGGCGACGTTGACCTCGTCTGTGCTCTGATCGAGAAGGGAGTGGACATTGGGCACGCTCGCGCGGGGGACGGGCGCACGCCGCTGCACATCGCTGCAGCAGTAGGGGAACCGGAAGTTGTCAAGCTACTGCTGGAGCATGGGGCTGCGCCCGCAACCAAGGACACAGCAGGGAAGACGGCCATGGACCTCGCCGCTGCAGCTGCGCACGCGGACACGGTCGCCGTGCTCCAGCCGCACTTCCAGGACTCCGACTTGGCGGCGTGGGTGGGCGACGCACGGTTACTGATCTCCGCCTCGGCAAGCGGCGGCGAAGAGCTTGTGCGGAAGCTGCTGCAAGCCGGAACAAGCGTGGACGCGGCGGACAGTTTTGGCAAACAGGCAATCCACAGAGCCGCCGGGGAGGGGCACATAGAGGTGGTGCGCATCCTCCTCGAGCACGGCGCGGACGTCGATGCCCGCGTCAAGAAGGTGACCGAGTACACCGATGATGACACGCCGCTCCTCATCGCGCTCGGGGAGAACGAGCTGGCGGTGGCCAGGCTGTTGATTGACAGGGGTGCCGACGTCAACGCGGCCGCGGGCGGCTGGACGCCTCTCATGCGCGCGGCCATGTCGCTTCGCACGCAGCCCGATGAGGGCCTTGCGTTGGCCAAGCTCCTCGTTGAGAAGGGGGCTGATGTCAACGCGGCCGATGAAGGCCATACCGCTCTGCACTGTGCGGCCTATGTGGACTCTCTTGAACTGGTGAGTTTCCTGCTGGAGCACGGGGCGAACCCCGATGTGGTGAACGAGTACGGTAAGCGCCCGAGCGATATGACAGAACGCGAGGGAATTCTGGAACTCCTGCGCGAGCAGGGGACGGCACGCTGAGAGGGGGAGGTCTGAGCGGTGAGCGAAGGTCGAGCCATTGCCTGCGCAGCGGCAGTGACATGCCAAGGGCGGGCGCCCAATGCGCCATGGTCGCAAGTCGCTCGCAGGCATCCTCCAGGTCCTGCGCACGAAGAAGCGCTGGGAGATCGGCTGGACGAGTGCCCAGGCCTGGTATGTGCCGCAGACGGCTATCCCAGTTGAGAAAGGTGGGCCGGGTCTGGACATCTGCCGCGCTTGTCTAACCGGGCGGGATGACCCAGGCAGGCCAGCCTTGCGCGAGTCCATCGCTCTACTCAACCATATGGCAGACAACGAATAGCGGGCCGTGAGTAGACGCAGCGAATAGCCATAGACGACGGCAGCCAGACAGGATCTACTGCCACGATGCTCGAGCCTAGTGGGCGCCGACTACGCTTGATCAGGAGGAAGACCAGATGCGAGGCATCACAGCCATCACCCTGAGTGCAAGCCTGCTTCTTGCCGCAACGGTCGCCTGTCCGGCCGATCTGTTAAGCGCCACGAAGGCGGGCGATGCCGCTCAGGTGCAGAAGGTCCTCGACGAGGGGGCTGACCCAAACGCGAAGGATACGAGCGGAATGACGGCGCTCCACCATGCGGCCATCGAGGGCCACGCCGAGGTTGCAGAGATTCTTCTGGCCCACAAGGCTAGTGTTGATTGCCCCCGAGGCGATGGCTGCACGCCCTTGCACTTGGCGGCGGGCAAAGGACACACCCAAGTAGTGCAGGTGCTCATCGACCATGGGGCTGACATCAAAGCCACGGCGGGCAACGGGCCCCCCCCCCTCTGGATGGCTGCAAAAGGCCAGCACTGGGCCACGATCGGGCTGCTCATCAAGCATGGGGCGAGCATACCCGTCGACAGTCCCTTCGCGCACTCCTGCATTCTGTTCGCAGCAACTATGGGCGACCTCGAACTCGTCCGCGTGCTGATCGAGAGGGGGGTGCAGGTGAACTGCGGCGCCAAGATGAGCGGCTACACGCCACTGCAGACTGCGGCGGCAATAGGGAACACGGATCTCGTCAAGTTCCTTCTCGCCCACAAGGCTGACGCGACCGCCAAGAACAATGCGGGTGAAACCGCCATCGATATCGCGGCCAAAGCCGGCCACACGGACGCGGCCGGGCTGCTCCTGCCCCACGTGCCGGGCTTCGACGTCAAGGGCGAAGCCGGTGCTCGCCTGTTATTCTCTGCGGCCGGCCACGGCGACGCGCACCTGATTGAGCTTCTGCTTGACAAAGGCGCCAATCCGGACGGGCAGGGCAAGGGCGGTGCCACAGCCCTGCACGAAACCGGGGTGGGAGGACACCTCGGCGCGGCCCGAGCGCTCCTCGACGGGGGTGCCAACGTCCACGCAAAGACGGACGCCGGGGAGACCCCACTGCACGTGGCTGCGTTCGGAGGCAACGCCGAACTCGTCGCGTTGCTTCTTCAGAGCGGCGCCCGCGTCGGTTCCGCGAACCCTCGGGGCAGCACGGCTCTGCACAATGCCGCCATGCGCGGGCACGCGGACACGATCGCTGTCCTGCTCGAAGCTGGGGCTGATGTCAAGGCCAAGTCAGATGGCCCCCCCCGCGGCAATCATCCGGGCGGGACGAAAGACACCCTTGGGGCGCTCAGCGTTCTGCTAAAGGCGGCAGGCCATCAGGAAAGGCTGGGCGAGGCACGAGCGGTCAGACGCGCATTCACGCCTCTCCACGCAGCCGCAATGACTGGCCGAACGGAGGCCGCACGGCTCCTCCTTAAGCACAGGGCTCCGGTGGGAGCCAAGGACGACTGGGGATGGACACCACTCCATTTCGCGTCTTACTACGGCCATGAGGAGATCGCTGCGCTCCTCATCCAGCACAAGGCCAATGTGCGGGCCAAATCGGCCCCCGCGCGCGCTCTGCCCGCCCTCCCCGAGTTCGCCGAGCTCCGTGAAGCTCAACTCACGATGGATCGCATGGTAGCTTTGGAGACCCCGTTGCACGCGGCCGCACGGAGTAAGAGCAGCAGCATAGCCACTATGCGCCTGCTATTGGAGCACGGATCGGCGGCCAATGCCCGTGACGGCTTCAAGCAAACGCCTCTTCATAAGGCGGCGGCGGCCGGCCACTATGCCGCGGTAGAACTGCTCCTCGCGAAAGGCGCACAAGTGAACGCGAGAGACTCAAGCGGCATGACGCCGCTGGGCCGGGCCGGTGAGGGGAAGGACCGCGAGAAGGTACTGGAGGCACTTCGCAGCCACGGCGGGACCAAGTAGTGCTACCGGGTCCGAGCCGGGCTGCTGTCCCCGACGGGCCGGCTGACGTGTGCTCCGGGCCATGCTGGCCGACCGAGAGCCAGACGGACGCGGGGGCGTGGCCGCGGTTGCCGCTCGACTCCCACGTGGGAAGCATGGCGGGTGGCACGTCAGGTCGCCCGGCCGTGTGGACTGCTGACCGTTCCACCGGCACTGTTGCTGCGGGCATGCGAGGCGGCCCAAACGCGAATGGCAGACAGTGGAGAGTGGCACACAAGCCGCGACAAGGGCTCACGAACGGCGAGACACATTCGCGTCCCGCCGGTACTCTTGGGAGGTGCGGGCGGTACTTCCGCTGCCCCTGTCATGCTCCTGGCGAGCCCGCGCTTTAGGTGCGGATCGCGCGTGCACCGCTCCATGTGTGCGGATCTGCTACGGAGGCCCTGTGGTAGCATTCGGCTTTGAGCCAGAGCCCGCGCTGGCAGCGCCAAGTCGCTGTCCGGATGTTGGGATACCGATCGCGAGCTTCTTGTTGCGTCCCACACCACTACGTTGCCCTTCGGCCTCGTGAAAGTCGCGCATGGCCTGGCGCTCACAGCCCGACCAGCCCCAGCGCCGGGCAATCGTGATGGCGTCCCAGGCATGCTGCGCGGCTTCATCGTGAGCACCCGCCGCCCGTGCAAAGCCGGCCATGCTCCTATAGTACATGAAGTGGGCCATGCTATCGCTGCGGTCGCGCCAGCGCTCGTAGTGCTCCAGATAGGGTTCAACCTCGCGCGGGAGCCCCCTAGCCGCAGCCAACCACCCCACAAAGAAGGGCTCATCGCCTCGCAGCAGCAACGCACGGTTCTCCCAGGCATAGTCGACCAGGTCATTACGCCGCGCAGTGATGGCCTTTTGGGCGGCCCATGCTAGCGCCTGGGTGGCAAGGTCCCAATCACCGCGGGCCTGAGCATCTCGGGACATCGCGAACAGCCTCCCGATCAAGGCAGGCGAGCCGGAATCGAGATGGGCCTGGAGTGCGCGCGCCTGCCACCACGCGCGCGAATTGCCCGTTGGGTTGTGCCCCCCGAGCTGAGTGTCGATTAGGCGCAAGACGCCAGCGGCGAGTTCTCCGGCCTGTCGGCTCCTCCCGCGGTAGCATAGCGGGAGCGCCAAGGCGGTCCTGGCGTGCACCAACGCCCGCGCCTGGCGCTTGGCCTGGGGTCGCCCACGTCCGTTCGCGCCCTCGCCGTAGACCGCCTCCGAGAGCTCATGCTCCACTGCAACGAGCCGCACGATGCTGATAGAGCCTGTCTGTCGGCGCTCCTGGCACTCCGCCGCACGTGCGACCTCAACGACGTCATCCTCATGGACCCACTCATCGTTGGCGAGGAGCCCGGGGTACTGGCGGTCAGCGCACGCCCGAAAGACGGCCTCGCGGAACTGCTCCAGCTCGACGGCCGCGAGGCCATGCGTGCCCATGACCTCGCAGAGGGCTTCGAGTTCATCAGTGGTTTTCGGGGGCTGGCCCTCCTCCCAGCGCCGGAAACGGTCCTGCGGGATCTGCTTGTCTCTGGGCAGCCTGGCGTTGACGGCAATGGCCACCTGTGCGCGGCTGAGGCCAGCCCATTCTGTTCGCCATGTCCGTAAGAATGTTCCCATCGAGCGCGACGGACCCACCCAACCACCACCTACCAAAGTGGTCCGGAACGTGAATGCCCGGGGCGATGACTCTGCCATTCTCCTTGCTAGTCTGTTCGCAGAGCGTGCCAAAGAATCCTGCACAAGGGGTGCGTTGGACGTGGAAAAGGCGCCATGGATGAAACGCACAGGTATCGTGCCAGAGGACTGGAAGCGCATCACAAGCTGCGGCCAGCCACAGCTTCCGGGCCACCAACAGAGGGGGAGTGGAAGGGAATGGGGCGTACTGTGAGCACGTTGGCAGCGTCGGGAGCCGTGGCGTCCGTCGCGACGCTGTGCGGATGCGGAAACGTCGGGTCAGAGCCGGAAGTCGGCGTGATAGCCAGACCTGTCGCCAAGAAAGAACACCGTCTCAAGGAACGTCATGCCGGCGTACGACTCCGTTGCACAGAGGGGCGCGGCCTGGCGGACGCCGCCATGATGCGCCTGCGGTGACTTGGCTCAGCCCGCCCGCCTTCGTAGCCACCTGGCCATTCGGCACCCGACGGGCCCGTGCACCCCATTGCCTTCCCACCCTCCCGGGTGTATGCTGCGTCGGCCTGCCTCGCCATCTTCCCACCAGTGGTACCACCCCATGGACAAGCAAGCAGACGCCGACGCTGCGAGCGTCGTAGAGTCGCCGTGCCCCTTCTGCGCGCACCTCGAACGCTGCCCCCACGCGATGCGCCCCAAAGCCGCGTGCCAATATCTGTGGCCGCTCGCGCAACCTGCCCGCCGGATCGTGGCGGCTTCACATCCCCTGGAAGCCGAAGTCGTCGGCATGGCCACCGCCGACCTGGACTACAGCCAGCTTCTGCGGAAGTGGGAGCACGGTGAACACCTGACAGACGCCGACTACCTGCTGCTGCGACGGCACATACTGACGCACCCCAATGGCGAAGAGCCCGTGGGCCGTTGGCTCCTGCACCAGGTCACCTTCACCAGGACAGAGCGGCTGCTCAGCGACTTTCTGCGCTACTACCGGCTAACGGACCATGCGACCGAGTGCGTCAGGCCATTCGAGAAGGCCACACGGTGCGCCCTGGTGACCACGACACCCGAGATGGTCCAAGCCGACCAAAGCCCCGTCCCGCACAAGTTCGAGCGTCTCTTCTTCGATACTATTACCCAGGCGTTCTGGGGCCTGGCAGTACGCAAGTTCCTGCAGATGCCCGAAGATGACGCTGAGTTCAGGAAGGCCTTCGAGGATGTATGGCGAGCAACGTTGGTGTGCGGCAACGGCTGGTACGGTTTCACGGTGGTGCCTCTGGTCCATGTGGGCCATATGGTCCGCTATCAGCTTCTGGGTAAGAAGGTGAATCGGGCGATCAGTTGGAGCGTCGCCAACTATGTGCTGTGGCGTGCCCAGGTCTTCCCTGGCGTCGCTCAGCTTGCTGTGTCTGGGCTGTCGGACAATATAGTCGAGGAGTGTTCAGTCGGGATGTTCGAGCCGCTGGTGCAGAGCTGCAGCGCGCTGGCCTTGCACAACCTGCAGATCAGCGGCGAGGAACGCCGCACAATGCGGGAGGACCTGGCAGGACGTCTGCGCGAGGAGTTGCGCAAAGTCTTGGATGACTACCACTTCATGTACGCCAAGTCTGAGCAGAAGCTCGGCCCGTATGGGAACGTAGGCTTCAGCAGCAGCAAGGACGCTCATGAGGCCTTCGACAACCGCCAGGCGCAACTCGGGACGGGCATCAATCACACGGCGGTGGCACACGTGGGCGTCACCCACTTTGTGCGCTGCCGTCTGCGGGACTTCATACGGGCCCACTTCCCCAAAGACGCGGGCGCCCCCCGCCGCGAGGTCAGTCTCCATGCGCCGATGGGTGAGGACGGCGAGCTGATGGACCTGCTCGAAGACACCGGCTCGCGCGTCGGTCGGTCTTGATGTAGCCCTTGCGGGTATTGTGTGTGGACATCTTCCCCCCGGTGGCGCATCTCCCACGAGCCTGGGAGACATGGTCTCTAGAGTTTACCTTCGCTGCTATGAGCTACGAGAAAGACCGTGTCAACAGAACCGAGGCCTCCCGTCAGTCTGTCGGGAGCTTGGCGACCCAAGAGGCCGGTGAGTGGGCTCGGTGTACCAACTTCAGGCGTCGGCCCCACAGCAGCATGGCAACCCACCCATGCTTCCTATAGTCTAGGAGGGGTGGGCTGACTAGGCCAGTCGGACGCCCAGAGAAGGAACGGCTGGCGCAAAACACGCGGGCGGAATGTCTGCGACCGGCGAATGCCCAATTGCGGAGGGATCAAGCGCTTGCAGGCGTACTGTACGTCGAGTCAGGTCTGCACGACAACTCCCCGAATTCCCAAGGATGATTATGTGCAATCGGTGCAGAATACACAATCCGGAGCGCGCACAAAGCCCTCCAGTGAGGCGAGAGCCTGTGGTGGGGGCCAGCAAGAGTTCCCGCGTCTTCGACCGCTGTCTCTCACCGCCGCATTGGGACGTCCAGGACACATTGCCATGCATTGGTTGACCACGATGGGGCTGTTGACGCACCATAGCTCGTACGCAAACAGCATGCGACCTGCGCGAGACATCTGCCAGCGGGTTACTCGCACCGCAGGACGCTTGCGTGCTGCGGGTTGCCCGGTTGACACCTTCGTCGTTGCCGCCTTGTCTGGCTGGCCGAGTGGCCTCAGTCGGCTTGGGAGCGCAAGGACGTGTGCATGTACCGGCTGTCGTTTGGCCGTGCTGGACGATTCCGCGATGGGAGGGCATGGGTATGGAGCCCGAGCTACTCGCCTGGGCCGCGTACTTGCTGGTCTCGGCGCTGCTCGCGTGGCTGGTGCGCCGTATGGTTCTATCGGGAGTGTGGCTCACTATCAGCAAGTCCTGCGGACACTGCGGCAAGCGCGTGTCTCTCCTCGCTAGCGTGGGGGACCGATGTCCGCACTGCGGGGTTATCTGGTCTGCCGAATCCGCCCACAGGCGTACTTCGCCTATACGCAAGGCGCTTGCGGCGCTCCTCCCAATGCTATTGCTCGGCCTAGCCGTGTGGGCTATCGCTCCCCAGGCGCTGATGTACTTCAGCCCTCAGGACCGTCCCGAATGGGAGCGTCCGTCCTGGCACCTTTTCCTAGCCCATGAGATTGTTGGGCCGGACGGGGGAGCCATGGTCTGGGTGCGCGGGGGCACCCTTGAGATGGGCAGCTCACACCAGGAAGTCCAGTGGGCATCTACCGAATTCAAATGCGAACAAGATCCCTGGCTGGAGTACGAACTCTTCAGACCAGACGTGCAAGTAGGCTCGTACTGGCTCGCGAAGCACGAGGTGACCAACAGGCAATACCGACTATTCTGTGAGGAGACTGATCGGCTATTCCCGGCTGGCAGCGATCAGGGGCCAGATCACCCCGTGGTCTGCGTCACGTGGGACGACGCAATGGCATACGCAAAACATCACGGTCTGGCGTTGCCGAGTGAATCGGAATGGGAGTATGCGGCGCGCGGCCGGGCAGGACGCAGATTCCCTTGGGGACATGATTGGGAGGCAGGACGGCTCTGTTGGGGTGCGAGGCGAGGCCCCGGCGGCCAGACCTTCCCGGTAGGGTGTTTCCCGACAGGCAAGAGCTGGCGCGGTGCATTGGACTTGGCGGGCAACGCCTGGGAGTGGTGCGCCGACTGGCAGCCTGAGTACAAGCTCTCGGGTGTCCCGTGCGCTCCGGAGCCAGGCACTGAACAGTGCAGGGCGGTGCGAGGCGGCTCCTGGTGCTGCGGGCAACCCCTGCAGCTTCGCGGTGCCTACCGCCGCTGCTGCAAACGCGAGACCACGGACATCAGTGTCGGCTTCCGATGCATCAGTAGGGTGCAGGCAGTGGACTGACAGCTAACGCCGCAGGGGCGTGGGCCTGCGCGGGTGGTCCTTGATCTCAGGCAGGAACTGCTGCTGGCGCAGCAACTGCAAGCAGCGGTACATGGCCTGGTTGTTCCCTTTCGGCGCAGCCACGTTTCCTGTCGGTAGCTTCCCGTCACGCGCAAGCTGGTGCGGGGCCCTGGATATGGCTGGGAACGCGTGGGAGTGGTGCAGTGACTGGTACGACAAGACCTACTACGCCAACTCGCCCGAAGCTGATCCCGCGGGCCCGGGCACGGGGACGTCCCGGCTGTTGCGCGGCGGCTCGTGGTACAACCTCGTCAGCAACTGCCGCTCAGCCAACCGCAACAACAACTACCCGGTCGACACGGGCAGCTACGACGGGTTTCGTTGCGTGAGGACTCCGTAACACTTTGCTCTTTCAGCCTTTTACACTTTGCTCTTTCTGACAGCCTGCGTAAAGTAGGCTGTCAGAACGAAACTCTGGGACAGGGAGGGCATCACAGCATGGCCGCAGACACAGCCGTCCCCTTCCTGCATACCGTCACCTTGACGGGCATCGACGACCACACGGATCTTGCTGCGCTCCGCGACGTGGCACAGCAATATCCCTGGGTCGAGTTCGCCCTGCTTCTCGGCCGGCGCAACTTGCGGGGCGGGCGGAGCGAATTCCCCTCTATCGACACACTGCTGTCCATCCAGCGCTTGGCCAAAGCCTCTGAGGACCTTGGCACACCCTTGAGGCTTGCCGGACACGTCTGCGGGGCGTGGGCCTCAGATCTGTCCAAAGGCCGCACCGAGGTCCTCGACGAGCTCCCTCTGGAGATCTGGCGCATGTGTGCGCGCCTGCAACTCAACATCGGCTGGGCGGTGGACCGGGGAGACCTTCGGCCGGAGGCTATCCGTTTGGGCATCCTCGCCGAACACCACGCCACCAAGCACATGCAGGGGCTCATCATCCAGTGCGGCGACGACGAGAGCGTAGTCCGTCAGGCCATTGAAGCGCGTGGGGAGATCGGCCTACCTTTGCAGGTGCTATTCGACGAATCTTCGGGGCATGGCGTACCTCTGACTCGCCACCGCTACTGGCCGGGCGTGGATTGCGGCTTCGCCGGCGGGCTGACCCCGCTGAGCGTGCCAACCTACTGCGCTGCGTTCGCTGACTACATGGCCTGCCAAGGGGTCACGCCGCAGGGGCACGTCTGGGTGGACGCGCAGTCGGGCTTACGCGACGAAAGAGACCGCTTCAGCAGCCGCTTGGTCCGTGCGTTCCTGCAGGCCGCCGCGCCATTCGTTCTCGGGTAGCCGGGCGGCATCGTGCGTGGTGTGGAGGCCTCGCCAGGATGGCCGAAGCGCCGGCATAGTGTGGCGCTGCAGCAACTCTTCGGTCTGGCGGGGAGTTTCTGTACGAATTCCGCAGCCGTTCTTCCATCCCGCTCAGTGCGGGATGGAGGAAACGAACGGCAAAGTATAGAAGACTAAGAGAGCAAAGTGTTACGGAGTCCTCGCGCAACGAAACCCGAGGCCGCCGTAGTTCGTGTAATCCGGGCTGTTGAAGTCGCGGTTGGCTGAGCGGCGGTCGTCGTCGTAGATGCTCCACGAGCCGCCGCGCAACACCCGCGAGAACCCCGTCACCGGTCCCATGGGATCGGGCTCCGGCGAGTTCGCGTAGTAGGACTCGTCGTACCGATCGCTGCACCATTCCTGCACATTCCCGGCCATATCCAACGCCCCGCACCAACTCGCGCCTAACGAGAAGCTGCCTACTGGGAACGTTCTGCCACCCGGCCCTTGGTTGTCTCTGTTGCAGCACTTCTTCCTGTCCCACTCATCCCCCCAGGGGTACTCGTGCCCTTCGGGCCCACGAGCCGCGTACTCCCACTGGGCCTCTGTGGGCAGGGCCAGTCCGTAGTGGTCGCAGTAGGCCCTGGCGTCCCGCCAACTCACATACACCACCGGATGGTCGTCCCCCTGGTCGCTGTCCTTGGGAAACGCCTTGCCCGTCGCCTCACAGAAGGCCCGGTACTGCGCGTTGGTCACCTCATGCTTCGCCAGCCAGAACCCCTTCGTGATCCGCATCTTGTGCACCGGCTTCTCGTCGGGATCGCCATCCCCCGAGCCCATCATGAACTCACCGGGGGGGACCCAGACGTAGACACCTCCATCGGGGCCGGCGGTCTCCTCCCCAGCCCTTGACCCAGGCGCCAGCCGAACGTGCGTAGTCTGATCGTCGGTGCTGGTCTCGGCGTCAGCAGTGGAGCCAGGGCTCCGCGACTTCCGCTCACCGTACTTGCTCATGTAGGCCTGCAGCGATGGGATGGCTTCGGGCGGGAGCCGTGGTGGCACCACGTCCGCCCTCCGACGGCTGACGCTGCTGGGCTTTGGGGGGGTTCGGGCGTCTCTGGTAGCCAGGATCGGGATCGCCGCCAGCAGCACAATCCCGATCGCCACCCCAGCGACCCCGCGGCGGAGGGACGCGGCGTCGGCGTCCTTGTGGCGCTGCTCCTCGGCCTGTCGTTGCTTCTTCTCCTTCGCCCTCTGTCGCCTCCTTGCAGTGGCTTCCTCACGCAACTGCTGCGTGAGGCGTCCGGCCGGGGCCGTTGGGGGCTGGTTATTGGGCTTTCCCTGTGCTTGCCGCTGCTTCTTCTCCTGGGCTTCTTGTTGCTCCCTGTCTCGGGCTCTCTGGCGCTTCCTCTCCTCTGCCTTCTGGCGCTTCTTCTCCTCTGCTTTCCGCTGCTCTCGAGCCTCTTGCTGCTTCTTCTCTCTGGCCTCCTGGCGCTTTCTTGCCGCAACCTCGCGCTGGCGTTCTGCTTCAGCTTCCTGCCGCGCCGAGGCATCTTCGCTTCCATGGTCTCGGGAGGCACGGGTGTTGGTGGTTTCCCGTTTGCGGCGGGAGTGGGCGGCTTCGAGGGCCTTCTGCGCAGCGGCCTCACGATGGGCCCAGCCAGCGGCGATCTGCCTCTTCTGCTGTTCCTCGGCTTCCTGACGCTCCCTGACCTCCGCGGGCCGAGCGTCCGGTTCATGTTGGGTCCTGGCCCCCGAAGCCTCCTGCAGGTGTTGGTCTTCCGCCTGCTGTTGCTTCCCGGACTCGGCTTCCTGCCGCCTGCGCCTTTCGGCTTCCTGCCGCTTCCTCTCCTCGGGTTGTTGCTCAGTCTGCCGGGGTGGCTTTGCCGCGCCAGAGAGCAGCTCGCGGGCTGTCTGCGCCGAATCCGGTCTGCTGTCGGGATCGGGTGCCAGAAGGACGTCGAGCAAGCCATCTAGATCCGGCGGCACGCCCGGAAGCAGCTCCCCCGGCAGCTTGAAGCGGCCTTCAGGCAGACGGTGGGTCAGGGCTTCATACAGCACAGCGCCGAGGGAGTAAAGGTCGGACCGGGGGTCGAGCGCGTCACCTCTACGTTGCTCCGGGGACATATAGGCAATCGTGCCAACGACGGCGCCGCTGTGCTCCCCATCTGTGGACCCTTGGCTCTGCCGGAGCTGCGATGCACCATAGCTACCCGATGTCCCGCTGACGAGGAGGCTCTCCTGGGCTGCCACCTGCCCCAGGCCGAAGTCGGCGAGCTTGACCAGGCCCCCTTCCCCCAGGAGGATGTTGCTGGGCTTGATGTCTCGATGCAGTATGCCCAACCCATGGGCCGCGCTGAGACCCTCCAGTAGGCGGAGGGCAAGCTCCAACACGTCCTGTGGGGCCATGGGGCCGTCGCGGAGGGCTCTGCGCAGGTCCCCTCCCGGCACGTACTCGAGGATCACATAGGCCGGGTCGGCCGTGGTGTCCATCTCATATAGGCGCACCACGTTGGGGTGCCTGAGGGCGTCCAGAAGCCTGCCTTCGGCCCGCACCAACTCAACAAAGCGGGCCTCGCGGGCCACCTTGATGGCACGGAGACGGTCCAGGTCGGTGTGACGGGCCAGGTAGACCGTGCCAAAGGTCCCGCTGCCCAGGCTCCGCTCGAGCCTATAGCCGTTGAGTACTCGGCCGATCATGTCGCCCGGTCTCATCATAGGTGTCGCCTTGGGGCTGCCGTGGAGTTCCGCCCTGCGAGCGCGCTGCTATGTCAATTCAGTGGAGGGCTCGACGATTCCTCCCGCTTACCCGGCCCATGGGCCCTTGACTTGAGGTAGGCTTCGGCGGGCAGACAGTCTCATGAACGCCGCTGCGCCACGGCGCTCCGCGGCCACCTTGCGGGGCATTGCCGGGCGCCCCTACCCTACCCCAACGGATGCAGCGCCACCGCCTGCCTGAGCCCCTCCATCTGCACATGCAGGTAGACGGCGGTGCTCTCGATGCTCACATGCCACGTAAGGCCCCAAGCTGCTACCAGGTGGATGCATAGCCGGCCACGAACGGGATCCGGAGCATGGACCCACACAGAGCCGTCCCCTTCCTGCATACCGTCACATTGACGGGCATCGACGACCACACGGACGTCGCTGCGCTCCGCGACGTGGCACAGCAATATCCCTGGGTCGAGTTCGCCCTGCTTCTCGGTCGCCGCAACTTGCAGGGCGGGCGCAGCGAATTCCCCTCCATCGACACACTGCTGTCCATCCAGCGCTTCTCCCAAGCCTCTGAGGACCTTGGCACGCCCCTGAGGCGGGCTACTCTTGTGCGGACAGCGGAGGCCCGGTGAGAACTCTCGGATAGTGGAACGTGGGATGCCGCTTGTGGGGGGCTCTACATGCACTTCAGGTAGTCAGCCACACGCTCAGACCCTTCGCGGAGCGCATAGTCCAGCGGGGTTGCCCCATCATGATCCCGCAGCTCAGAGCTAGCCCCCGCCCGCACGAGCAAGCAGGCCGTCGCCAGACTGTCAGCTTGCGCTGCATAGTGCAGTGGCGTCGCGCCATTTTCGTCCCTGCTCTCGAGCGGAGCGCCGCACGCCAACAGGAACTGCGTGACCTCACGCCCTCCCAAGCGTGCCGCCAGATGCAGGGGTGTCGCCCCAGATTCGGTCTGCAGCCCAATGTCAGCACCATGATCCAGCAGCCACGCTGCGTGGCATGCGAGGTTATTGGCGGCCGCATGGTGTAGCAAGCGACTCCCATTCACGTGCGCACCTAGACGCAGCAGCAGTTCCGCGACTTCCCAGTGGTCACAGACGACCGCTTCGTTTAGTGGGGCGTTCCCGGCACTGCATCTGGCCTCCACTGCCGCCCCACGGCTGCACAGAGTTCGCACAACATCCATATGCCCCTCGAAGGCCGCAAGGGCCAGTGGTGTAGTCCCAGAGTGGTCCAGCGGGTCGATCGACGCCCCGCGGTCCAGCAGTAGGGACACCATCGCGCAGTCGCCCGTCTCAGCAGCGCAATGGAGAGGCGTGTAATGGATCTCCGTCGGCAAGTTGGGGTCTGCGCCGCGGTCGATTAGGAGTTCCGCAACTGCGCGGTGTCCCTTACTCACCGCCGCGATGAGGGGTGTATGCAGGCCGCGGAGCCCATTGAGGTCGTGTCCATCGTCCAGCAGTTTTGCCGTGCGCGCCACGCTCCCCGTGTGAGCCGCCACAACGAGGTTGTCTACAGCGCCGTGCTCCAGCAGCGCGTCGCAGGCACCCAGATGCCCCTCGCTTGCTGCGAGCTCCAGGCTCGTCAGGCCTTCGCCGTTTGGCGCGTTGACGTCTACCCCCAACTGGATGAACTCCTCGACCACATCGGTGCGTCCGGCCTCCGCAGCATAGTGCAGCGGCCTGCTCCCAAGATCATCTGGGCGATCAGCGCCACACCCGGCCAACACGAGCGCTCGCACCACTGCCGAGTGCCCCGCTTCGGCGGCCAAATGCAGAGCTGTTTCGCCGAACTCGAGTGACGCGTCGACCTGCGCGCCCCTGTCGATCAGCAGCTGCACCGTGTCCAGGTGGGCGGCCGCCACGGCAATGTGGATGGGTTTCTCGCCGTGCCGGGTCGAAACGTCCGCATTCATGCCGTGCGAGAGCATGCGGGCGGCCACATCCGTATGGCCACCGCCCACAGCCCAGTGCAGGGCGTTCTTGCCGTCGGGGCCACGGGTGTTGGGGTCCGCCCCTCTCTCCAGGAGCCGTTCCACCGTGGCGAGATCACCACATGCGGCTGCGCTGCACAGGCTGTGTGACGCTCCCCGTCTGAGGCACGCTTCCACGATAGCGTGGTACCCACCGTGCGCAGCGTAGGAGAGCGCGGTGTGTCCGTGGGCATCTCGCACAGTCGCGTCCGCGCCGCGCTCAAGCAGGAATAGAGCCGCAGCACAGGCTCCGTTCTGGGAAGCCTCATGGAGTGGAGTACGGCGGTTCCAGCCGGGGGGATCGATGTCCGCCCCATGACCCAGGAGCAGTCGGATCACGTCGACATGGCCTGCAGCCGCGGCTCGGTGCAAGGGGCGTTCGTCGTCGTATTCGCTGTGGGTCTCGATACTCGCCTCGGAACGCAGGAGTCGCGCCGCAAGATGGACGTGGCCGTGGGCAGCGGCCAGGTGGAGCGGACTGTTCCCGTAGTGATCCCGTGCGTCGACAGGTATCCCGCTTGCGATGAACCCGAGCACCTGCTCCATGTTCCCCTCAATAGAGGCGGTGTGGATGCACTGCATTGCTCAATCTGCCTCCGGTACATCCTGTGGGCTCGCCGCTGCTATCAGTGTCTCATCATCTGACCCGGGGCATCGGAGAACCGGAGCCCCAATCCGCTACGAGAGTCACCACGCAACGCCACAGGCGCGAGCACACATGTTTCCGACGTCATCGCCCGCCCCCTGCGCTTCCACCCGCTCTCGCTGGCCGGAGGGGGCCGTCGATGAGCCGTTCAGGTTGCTCCGGCACGCGCTCAAGCAACTCCCCAGTGACCTCGAAGCGTCTCTTGGGGAGCCCACGCGTGCGTTCCTGCAGGCCACCGCGCCATTCGTTCTCGGGTAGCCGGGCGGCATCGTGCGTGCTGTGGAGGCCTCGCCAGGATAGCCGAAGCGACGGCCTCGTGTGGCGCTGCAGCAACTCTTCGGCCTGGCGGGGAGTTCCTGTACGAATTGCGCGGCCGTTCTTCCATCTGGCTCAGTGCGCGATGGAGGAAACGAACGGCAAAGTGTCACGGAGTCCTCACGCAACGAAACCCGACGCTGCAATTCGCGTCGTCCGGGCTGATGCAGCCGCGGAAGGCTGAGCGGCAGGAGTCGTCGTTGAGGATCCACGAGCCGCCGCGCAACAGCCGACACGACCCCGTCGCCGGGCCTGCGGGATCAGTGCTGGGCGAGTTCGTGTAGTGATCAAAGTGATACCAGTCACTGCACCATTCCCACACGTTCCCAGCCATATCCAAGGCCCCGCACCAGCTCGCGCCTGACGGGAAGCTGCCTATGGGGAAGGTATCCGCTCCGGAGTATGCCTTCCTGTTGTCGTAGTTGCAGCACCTGTTCTCGTCCCATTGATCCCCCCAGGGGTACTTCCGCCCGTCTGGCCCCCGGGCCGCATACTCCCATTCGGCCTCTGTGGGCAGCCTCAGGCCATAGTGCGTGCAGTACTTGGCCGCATCGTACCAGCTGACCTCAACCACCGGATGCTGCTCTCGCCCCGCCCTCGCCCCATACCGCCCGCCGCGCTCCTCGATCTCGCAGTCTTCATCGTCGACGTCAAGCAGCTCGTGGCTCTCCGAGTCCGTGTTCGCACCGTAGGCGTTCAGGAACGCCGCATACTGTCCGTTGGTCACCTCATGCTTCCCCAGCCAGAAGCCCTTGGTGATCCGCACCTTGTGCACAGGATTCTCGCCAACGTGTCTGTCTTCGGAACCCATCATGAACTCGCCAGGCGCCACCCAAACGTACGTGCCCCCGTCGGGGCCGGTCGCCTCCTCGCCCGCGCGGGTGCCGGGGCTCAACAGCACGTTGTCAACCACCCCGCCTTCCAGCTCGCTCACAGCCGTCTCCTCGCCGGTGCGAGTCCCCAGGCTCGACGGCGATCCGTCGTCGGCCTCCGTTACCGACTCGCTCGCAGTGGAGGTTGTTTGAGCCACCACCTCTGGATCGGGCGGCTCCTCGCGATCCCGCAAGGCCGACGAGAGAATCGCGGCAAGCAAGAGCACTGCTGCCACCACCATCGCTGCAATGTGCAGCCGCCTGTCCCGTAGCACAACTCCCAGGGGATTCCCGGCCGGCTTGGCGCGGGCCTTGGTGCGCTCCCGCTGCTCTCGGGCCTGGCTTCCCGACCCGCGCCACGAACGCAGCGCGTCGGCGGTGTCGTCGTGCCCCGCCGATTCCGCCCACTGCAATGGCGTCCATCCGCCTGCGTCGACGTCGTCGAGCCCCAATAGGCGGCCAGCCCTGTGTGACGGCGTCTCCCGCCCGTTGTCGCGCGCCCGTGCGTCCGCACCAAAATCGAGGAGCAGATTCACGGCCTCAGTCTCGCCAGCCCGAGCAGCCGTGTGCAACGGCGTCTGATCCCCGCCGTCGCGTGCGTTCACATCAGCCCCGCGCTCAATCAGCAGGGCTCCGACCTTGGTATGTCCAAACCTAGCAGCCACGTGCAGTGGAGTCCACCCAACATCCTCCTTTGCATCAACATCAGCCCCTCGATCAAGCAGCAGCGCGGTGGTCTCGACGTGGCTCTTGCTGGCAGCCAGATGCAGTGGCGTCCACTCGCTCGTGTCTCGCGCGTTGACGTCAGCCCCACCATCCAGCAGCCTTCTCACTTCTTCTGTGTCGCCTACTTCGGCTGCGTCCTGGACCCTCATCTGCGCCCTCCCTGTACTGCTCCTTCCAGAGCAAGCCGCACGGCCTCCTGCCACGGCAGGGGGCTCTCTTTCAGGCGCTTGGCAAGATCCGGCCCGTCAACATACTCCAGCACGATCGCGGGCGTCTCGTCCCTGGTGGCCAGCTCTTAGACGCGCACGATGTGGGGGTGGTCCAATTCCCCGAGCACCGTCGCTTCGGAGCTGAACTGATCTACAAGGGCAGGGTCATTGGCGAACTTGACCGGGGTCCACCTGGCCCGACCGTGCTGCGCCTTCCACACCTGACCGAAGCTGCCGCTGCCGAGGTGCTCCAGTAGCTCGTACTCGCCGGTTACATCGCCCGGTCTCACCCTAGGTGTCGCCTTGGGGCCGCCGTCCGGTTCTGTTTCACGGACCCGCCACTGTGTCAATTCAGTGGAATGCTCGACGGTTCCTCCCGCTCTCCGGTCCCATGGGCCCTTGACTTGAGGCAGGCCTGGGTGCGCAGACAGTCTCATGAACATCGCTGCCCCCGGCGCTCCGCGGCCACCTGCGGGTCGCCGCCGGGCTCCCCTCCCCTACCCCAGCGGATGCAGCCCCACCGCCTGCCTCAGCCCATCCATCTCCACATGCAGGCATAGCATATACAAGGACTCGACACCTACCTATCCCATTGCCCTCCCACCGTCCCGGGTGTATGGTGCGCAGGCCTGCCTCGCCATCTTCTCACCAGTGATACCACCCCATGGACAAGCAAGCGGACGCCGACGCCATGAGCGTCGTGGAGCTGCCGTGCCAGTTCTGCGCGCATCTCGAACGCTGTCCTCCCGCGATGCAGCCCAAAGCTGCGTGCCACGACCTATGGCCGCTCGGGCAGCTTGCCCACCGTATCATGGCGGCTTCACACCCCCTCGAGGCTGAAGTCGCCGGCATGGACGCCGCCGAATACTCTCAGAGCGGGCCCACCATGCCACCGGGCACCTCGCCCAGTAAAGGATGACCACGCGGCAGCGCCCCGCTTGCGAGAAACGCGCGAGCTACGCTGCCGTCGCTCCCAGCAACCCAAGCTCTTGTGCCTTCCTGATCGCTTCCTGGGTGGTTCCCACCCCGAGACGTTCCCTGCAGTTGCTCAGTTGCACGTAGGCAGTGTTGGCCGAGATGCCCAATCCACGTGCCGCGCTTCGCGTGTCGAGCCCTTCGGCGAGCTTGCTCAGCAGTTCGCACTGGCTCCGGGTTAGGATGGGAGCCAGCCTGTCCGGGGCCTTACGCCGGTACTCTCGTCCCTTCAGGGGCAGCACGGGCAAGTTCGACTCGATATGCTCGCGGGCAGTCTCCCAGGCCTGCTGAAGACTCGATGCCCCGAGTTTCCGCTTGGCCCGGTGCAGTGTGTCCCTAACGGTGGCGGTCACGATGCCGCGCTGTCGGGCGATCGCCTGTGGGCTCAGGCCCTGGCCGAACAGGTACAGACAGGCCTGCTCTGCGGGCCGGAGGCTGCCGGGTCCGCTGGACGGCCTGCCGCTTGCGCGGCGTCGCTGAAGGAGGCGTGTGACCGGTGGCAACCCCCGAATGGTGAAGCTGACCTCGAAGTGGCCATCCGGGCGCCAGGTAAGGGATGCGCTCTCGACGATGCTGTGGATGGTCTCGCGCTTCTGGGCGGGAGTGAGGCCGTCCCACGACGCCTCGAAGTCCGAGATGAGTTGTTGGGCTCTGAGCAGGACAGCCCGCTGCGCCTCGTCGCTGCTGCGTCTCTCGGTGAGCCGCCCCAACTCCGCCTCGGCCCCGGACTTCTGATCGCGGAAGCTGTCGCGGTGAAGGGCGAACTCGTCCGCCTCGCAGCGGCCGTCCCGGAACTCCTGCGCCCAATACCGGTAATCATCCCACAGCTTCGCCAGCCGCTTGGTGAGGATCTCAATGTCGCGATCAATGGACTGCTTGTCCCTCAGGAGCATGGTCTCCACATCACTGTGGGCTCGCTGCTGGACGGCAGCGTCCCGAGCCAGCTCTCGTAGCTCACCGACGATCACGGCCTCGATCCAGTCGGCTCGCGTCTGGTTCCGGGTGCAGTTCGGCCGGGATTGCATGGACCCACGGGCACAGCGATAGTAGCGAGTGGGGCTGTGGGACCCACGGCGGCCATTCATGCGGCAGCCGCAATGACCACAAACCAAAAGCCCCCCAAGAAGGTACTCCGCCGCGGCAACGGAGCGCGGCGTCTGGGCGGCGCCGCGAGCGAGACGGTCCCGGATCTGGTAGAAGGTGTCCGGCTCGTAAAGGCGGCGCTCCCAGTGCGCGCCCTGGATGTACTTCGGGCTCCCCGACTCATCGGTCGTCCCGATGAGCCCCGCGTGGATCGGGCAGCCCAGGATGCGTCGCACCCCATCCATGCCCCACTCCTTGCCGCCCCCGGGCGTGGGCGTCCCCGTGCTGTTGAGCCAGGCGACCACGGCACGGATGGTGCCTTCCGCAAGGTAGCGCTCAGAAACCTGGCGCACGATCTCGGCCTGCTGCGGGTCGGGTGCGATGCCCGGACGCTTCTCCTTGCGGTCCGGGTCCCAGCGAGTGGACCGCCAACCGTAGGGTATACCGTTGGGGTAGCCATCCCGGGTGCGGTGTTGCTTGGAGTCGCTGATCACCTCCCCCAGTTGCTCTGCCTCGAAGGCTCCCATGGCGGCGGCGACGTTGAGCTGGAAGCGACCACTGGCGGTCTTGAAGTCCACGTTCTCCCAGCAACTCAAGATGCGCTGGAGACCGTGGGGCACGAAGTGCTCCAGGAGGAAGTCGCCCGCAGCGGCCTTGCGCCACAGGCGATTCATGCGGTAGATGCACAGGACGTCGAGCTCGCCGGCCTTGAACGCGTCCCGCATGTGAGTGAGGCCCGGACGGAACTTGCGCTTGGGGTTTGCGGGGTCGTAAAGGCCGTACCTGCCCGGGACGCCTTCATCGGCAAAGAAGTGGGCCTCGTAAAGGTCCTTGCCGTAGACTTCGTCCAGCTTGGCCAGGCAGGCCTGTCTTTGGGTGTCCAGTGAGTAGCGCTCTCTCGCCTGCTCCTCCCGCGATACACGGGTGTAGACGGCCACAGGGACGATTTGCGGGGGCGCTTCGGGATTTGTGGGCATGTGGGACCTCCCCCCAGCGTAGTGGCGTGTTCCTTTATGATATATTGGAGTATAATTAATGCAAGTACTTTGATAGACCCTGATGTTACAAATATAATAAAGGTACCCAATGGCCTTTTTCGGCGAGCCCGGAGGCCGCGTGGGGCACCACCGGATGCGGGGTGCCCCACACGGAGCAATCAGTGACTGATGGCCTCCCGGCGCGCCACCTGGATCGCCCCCCGGGCGAGAGCCGCTGCTAAGGCGCTGCAAGTCTCTTCCAGCCCCGGACTCACCACGGGCGGTCCTCCCTCTTGTGTGCCTCGAAGCAAGGCATCTGTGGGGCCGTTGGCGGCGTGCTGCTCAGGTCCCTGATGTGAGGTGCAGGAATCGGGAGCCGCCGGCCCTGGTGTATCGACCGCGGTCTCCAGCGGCACTTCGAGCAGAACCAACTGAGTGTGTGGTTGAGGTGCGTCTCTATTCGGTCGCCTGGCCATGGTGGCCCCCCCTCGGCTTCCCCAGGGGGAGGTGCTCGACGGCGTCCTTACGAGACCGCAGGTCGCTATGGACGTAGACTGACGTGACGGCCACGTCACTGTGGCCCAACAGGTCGCGGACGGTGCCCAGGTCAACGCCCGCCTGGACTAGCATGGTGGCGTATGCATGGCGCATGGAGTGCAGCGAGAAGCCGCAATCCTCGAGGCCCGCGCGCTTTGCCAACCTGAGGAACAGCCGGCGCAGGCTGGTACTTCCCAGCCGGTGAGCGGCGCGGTTCAGTAGCAGCGCCCCGGGTCCATCGCCGCGAGCCGCCAGATAGGCGGACAGCACGTCTCGCACAGTAGTCGGGACCGGCACCCGGCGCTCCTTGTCGCCCTTGCCAACGACACGAAGCTCCGTCAGATCCGGCGCAAGGTCGGTGATGTCCAGCGACAGAAGCTCCGCGCGCCTCAGGCCGGTGCCTGCGAGGAGCCAGATCACCGCGTGCTCCAGGGGCGTTCCCGCCGCCGAGAGCAACCTGTCCACCTGTTCCGGGGATGGGTATTGAAGGACTGCCCGCTTTCGCTTCGGGAGGGTGAGGCCATCCGTCGGGTTGCTCTGCAACAGGCCCTGGCGGACCATGAAGGTGAACCAGCCGCGGAGGGCATGGATGCGGCGCCGGAGGGTGTTTGCAGATAGCCCGCGCTGATCGGCGAGATACCGCAGGAGGATGGACTGGTCGAGGTCTGAGAGCCGCAAGGCCGGTTCGGCTCTTGCGGCCCAAGCAAGGAAGCTCCTGGCGTCTGTCCTGTACGCCGTAAGGGTGTGGGGGGAGCACTGTCGGAAGTGCTCCAGATGCTGCAGGTACTGTGTTAAGGCTACGTCGAAGGCCGGTGCTGCGCAGGCGTCGGGCGAGCCAGACATGGTGGTGTCACCTTGGCCGGTGGCTCACCGTCTGTCTGGACCGGGCGAGCCACCTGTGATCGGTGCTCGCCCAGCAAGAATGTGTACAGATCCGGACATACGGGCATTTCCCTGCATGTCCCAGGCACTATCTATGCGCCGCCTACGAGACCATGTCACGGCCCGCCTTACG
>Ga0272441_10005452_pt1 | contig 22074 bp, 12 predicted proteins | sample SSMProp6N_FD_193582 | JGI IMG/M metagenome (GOLD analysis project Ga0272441, IMG submission 193582) | Marine sediment archaeal communities from Little Sippewissett salt marsh, Falmouth, MA, United States - SSM-Prop-6N | ecosystem: Environmental > Aquatic > Marine > Wetlands > Sediment ... | reverse complement strand
CAATGGTCCTATCAGAGAAAAAATATATTGGACGAAGGGTCTACATTCTTATCAGGCGTTAATCGAGTTGAATTTGAGAAAAAACGAGGAAACCCGGAAATAATAAAAAGTCTCTGTCCGAACCGGCGTTGATGGAAGCAAGTATGGATGAATACCTTGTAACCGGCGGAATGCCCCAGTACGTTCTTGCACCTGAACCGCAACTCCTGTTGAACATCATTGAGGACGTTATCTACAAGGATATAGTAAAGGAGTTCTCGGTGCAGGACCCCGGCAGGTTGAATGATCTGTTTTTCCTCATGATGGACCGGGTAGGCAAACGGCTCAGCTATTCAAAAATGGGCAATCTTGTGGACATCGGGTCGGATGCGGCCACCAGGTATATAGGTTTCTTCCGTCAAACATACCTCCTCCACCTGTGCGAACGCTGGGGGAGTCCAAATGAACGTAAGTACTCTCCAAAAAAGATATACTGCGCCGACAACGGCTTCCGGACAGTCCTTATCGGGAGCAGGGGGATCGGGTCACTGGCAGAGAACCTGGTCTTCAACATTATGAGGACCGTCGATACGCCACATTACGGCATAGTTAACGACCACGAGATCGATTTCATTCAAAACGATCTGGCGGTTGAAGTGAAGTACAAGGACATCTTGGATGAGAGCGACTGCCTCAATATTCTTTCTTTGAAACATCATCGAATAAAAAATAAGGTCATGATCACCCGAGGGTCGGTTGAACCGCCGAAAGGCATTCGCACCATTCCGCTGTGGCGGCTTGCCATCAACGGCTTCGATTGATCCCCGCAGGGTCTTTACTGGTTCGGATCCTCAGACATCCGACATCAGTAAAGTGGCCAACCGGTCAGCCATCACTTCTTGAACGGGTCTTCCCGAATCACGTTGCCGGTGGTGGCGTCCACCAGCATGACGCCCTTGGATCCCTCGGCGCACCAAACCGGAAGGTAGACGATGCCCTTGTCCTGTATTTCTATGGCATCCTCCTTGGGCCTCACCTTCTTCTTCTCGATGACGGTGGCGGAGTCCTTTTCCTCCACAGTCTCGATGGTGGTGGTGTACTCGTTTATTATGGCGTCCATGATGGAATCCACGGCGTCCTTGGAACTCATCTTGGACTCAAGCCGGGTATATTCATCGCCCAGTTCCTCCACCACCTCTCTTTCAGGGTCCCACTCCTCGATGGTCTGGGTGAACCCGTTCACAGCCAGGTGGCCGGTGTGGGCCTCCGGTTCCAGCCTTCCCTCCACCGTGGTCTCGCAGTAGTAATCAAATAGGTGGTGCGGCACCAGTTCCATGTCCAACCGCACATCATTGCCCATCCTGGAAGATATCTCCTCGGCCCGCTCACGGGTTATTGTGGGTTTGAGAATGGGAGCGTCCGAGTCGGGTCCCGGCTTTTCTTCTTCCTCTTCATCACCACCATCGCCGCACCTGTCGGGATTCTCCTCCACCTCCACCTTGGCCCGGGGTATCTCCCCCACGACCTCGGAAGACGACACAATGAAGCCCCGATCCCTGTACGAGAGTTTTTTCCCCTCAAGATCGGCGAAGAACTCCGTGAATGCCTTGGTCCGGTCCATGGAGGTATCCTCCACCTCTGAAAGAATGACCCTGCCCAGCTCCTTTTCGAACCGGTCCTTGTTCCAAAGCTGCACGTCCCCTTCCTTGGCAAGACCGTTGATCTCGCCGGAGAAGTCCGCGGTGCTTATGAAAATGGAACGATGGGCATCGTCGGTCGATGCCTGGCCCATGAAGGTTATGAACTCCTTTTTGGAGATGCTCTCGTTTTTGGACCAGAAACCCACGGAAAGCAGGGTATCATCCTTCTTCATCAGGAGATAACGCCTGTCCTCCGAACGGGTCTGGACCTCGAAACCGTAGGAGATAAAAATCCTCTGGATGACATCAAGCAGATGCACCTTGTCCACCGGACCGGTCAACGGTATTAGACCTTTTTAAACATTGCCGGGAGGATCGTCCATGTAGAATCTCATGTGACAGGCGCCATATCGTTCCGTCGGGACCAATAAAATTATCTACACCCAATGAATTCCCCCACCAACCGGAAAGCGTGAGCATCGGTTAATGAAGGATGTGCGAATGATGACACAGGATTATCAATCACGAGCGTATGTACAGCAAATGCCTCCTCCACCGCAAAGAAAACCATCTTTCTTTGCCGGGGGAGTGCCCAAGAAATTGGTCATCACATGCCTTTTGGGCATCATGTTGATATTCATGGGGCTGATACTGATAACCTTGGCGTTTCCCACAACCCCTCCCCCGGATGTACCCCATCCGGATGATTATGTCGATGATATCGATGATTATAGGGATGATCTGGAGCAGTGGCGGTTCGAGAATGAGAACCACCGACACAAAATAGGCAGTGTAATGAAAAATGGTCTGATCATCATGGAGCTGGGCATCCTGCTCCTTGGACTGGGTCTGCTCCTCTCAGGTATTCTGGCAACAGGTATCCATGAGACCTTGAGGAGAACCCTGTTCACCGCTGGGATACTTAGCACAGTGTCGCTCTATGTGGTTCCGTATACCTTCTACCTATTGGGAATCATGGGAGGTATGTAAATGACTGGCCAGAACGATCAGGACAGTAACGATCTGTTCAACAGAAACCACAATGTAAGATGGGACGGGGGTGGTGCAAACACCGAAAACGCATTAAGCCCTCACGCGGCAATCTCTTCCCCCCAAACCCCCCAAACAACGGTGAACATACCGACCCAACCGCATGGATATCCTCCTCAATATGCCCATGGCGGGCAACAGAAAGATGAACATGTAAACAATACCATGACGGAAGGATCGGGTGTGACTCCCCAGAGACGTATGTTAGGACTTACCGGATCGGTCCCAAAGTTACTGGTCATAATGCTTGTCATGGGGTTGGTGCTGATCTCCGTTGGTATGATGACCATGACGGCGGCGAACCCCACCTCCCCACAACCGGATTTCAAGGATGTGGAGGAGTGGAACAGACGACCGGATGAGTATGATGAAAAGTACGATGAATGGGAATGGGAACAAGAAAATGCAGCCAACAAGGTCGCCAGAAATGTGAAGGTTGGACTGATAATCTCGATCTTCGGTTCAATGCTGACCGGAATGGGACTCATACTCTGCGGTCTTACCCAACCCCAGCTTTCCACAGAGATGCGGCAGTACTTCGTTCAAGTGGGTATAACGACCACGGTGGCCCTGACAATAATACCGTTTGTGATCTACATGCTGCTCATCAGCGCCATGGGACTGTTCTACGGATTCTGATGACCAAGGTACACTGTCCCCTGATCAGCATCGGACAAGTAAGAAAATTAGGTTAACAATTGATCTGAGTGATCAAGATTCGCATTCCGCTTAACATAGACGTTTCTCCGGGGGGGCCTTGGGACAATATTCTTTATGACCCTTTCCTAGGCCAATGAGGTACGATTCCCTCTATAATTTCCAGATATCCTATTCTTCGCACATCATGTGCGACACCTTTCAACCTGGTTTCCGTCTTCTTTCTACTATCGAGCTTTTTTCTGATAGGACCGCCAAATCGACACTCGATCATCGAGTTGACGGTCTCAGATATCGATCGCATATGATAATGTCTTAGCCAATCTTGGGGATCCTTTTGAAGTCGAAGGAGCATATTGCCCCATCCAGAGTATCCCTTGCTTTTGAATGTCACATTTTTATTTGGTAAGAAATAAGGCATAGCATGAGGCGACACCAATTCAGTAATCCATCGGACTCCGTACTTACCATCCCCCATAACTTCATTCATACCTGGATGATTATTGACAATTTGTGAGAACACATCGGGGAACAAACGGGTCTCACCTACCGAATTATCAGTTCTCACTGCCATTCCCGCAATAAGTTTGTACCTAACACCAACGCCCATTACACTGTATGTAAATCCCTTTTTGTCAGGTTGACTCGAATCAGGAAAACTATCATCAGGAATCCTTTTCCCCGATTTCTTTTCGCCCTTCGTTTTCTTTTTCGAATTTTGCTTCTGGCGAGTTGCCGCATAGTTCTCTTTATTGGTTGTACTATGCCCAGTTCCGTCGAAAGAAAAAGCGGTTTCTTTGCCTTTCACACATTCATTTATAATTCGTTCGACCTCGTCAAGTATCTCATTGACGGGTTCCCGATCATAACCACGTTCTATTGTTTTATAGGAGAAATGTTGACTTATTCCGAGTTTTTCCCGAAATAGAAGAATAAGACCTTCAGCGACTCGATTTGGCGAATGTGTATATTCCTGTACCAAGAGAACCTTTGCGATGTCAGCTGAATCAATGGGTGGTCTTCCAGGTCCTCTTTTTTTTGGTGGCGTCCTTTCCTTTATCCGGTGATTGGCCTCATTGACAAGATCCCTCACGTTATCAAGATAATTGGCCATCTCCTTGATTTGTGCCTGATCGTACGCTCTCCAATTTGTTTCAGGTGGTTCTCGCCATTCGTAGTCAAACTCCTTACTTCGCACTTTCGTGATGATCTCTCGAAGTATCTCGCCACGTTGCTTGATGTGCACGAAAGTGTATAGAGCAATAGGTTTATAAACCTATGGGCGTATACGCCCATGTATGGAGGGAATTCTTATTGCATTCTCACTTCCTACTGGGAAGAACAAAACAAAATCAAGTGCTTTCACTAAAGCATTCTATGGTCAGGAGACCAGTTGCCAGAATGGTAGATATAGATATCGTAGACGTGGATTATTGGACGATATTCCACATTTAAAAATAATACGAGGAGTAATAATCATCAGGCCAGAGGATGCGAAAAAAGTTACTGATTTTTTAGGTAAGTATGGTGCAATTTGTCACATACGAACTGTACTGTTAACGGATGAAGATAAAAAGTGCCTTAGCCTAGCAAGCGATTAATTTTGTCCCAAGGCCCTCCGGGGGGAAACGTTTTTGTAAACCCTGATGAGATTACTTCAACATGGGAAACCGGAAACGCCTGGGCATCATCCTGATCGTTGTGGTCATAATAATAACAGCCTACTCCGTTGCAAAGAACGGCTGGAATGATAACGAGGACAGTGGCAATGGCCAGAACGGAGATGGGGACCAGGAAGACGGTGGTGGTGATGATGAAAACGGGGATGCTGGCGATGGCGGTGACGATGGAGACGATACCACCACAAAACGTGTGATTGCCCGGGTGTCCGTGGATGATCAGGAAGTGAAGATGTACCAGAACGTCACCTTTGACGCATCCGATTCCACCACGGATTTCGGGGGAGAGCTCACGTTCACCTGGTATTTCAACGATGTGCAGGAGGGCACACCGGATCTGGAGAACTCCGGCCCCGTGGCCACCCACGCGTTCAGCGCACCGGGCATATTCGATGTCTGGGTTGCAGTGGAGGACATGACCGTGGGAAGATCAAACACCGGCGGCATAACAATAGTTGTGACACCCCCGGAAAGCCACGTGCTTTTCGACAACATCACCGGGGAGGTGGGAGCGCGGCTTTCAGAGTTCTTTCAACAGGAGTGGGACATGCCCGATTACGTGAATCGTGTCCATGTGAACATCAGCTGGGTACCCAACGGCTGGGAGCTGGGTGCAACCATGGCGCCCTCATCTGAGCTGCCAAACCTTTTCGATTCCGACACCCTGGCATCATCCAATGACGGGAACCTCTCCATGGAAAGGGAGGATGGCGAAACATTCACAGCAGAAAGCTGGGCTTTGCGGATCGGGAACCTCAACGGCCCCAATTCCCTGGACGAATTGGACGACATCCTGGAGGTCCGTGTCACCCTGACCCTGTTCTTCGACCAGGACTATTCACCGGAGGACGGAGGCATGGGCCCGCCGGAAGCCCGTTGACGTCAAGCGGGAATGACAATCGTCGGGACATACCCCGGACAGACCTCGATCGTTCCAGGGCGGATTCTTCTTTTTCATTTGCAGGTGATGCAGGTGAGCATCATTATCAACAATTATCAAATAACCTTCATGACCAGCAGTATGATGTATACCACGTAGAAGAAGAAGAGAACGATACCCTCTGTTCGGGTGATCTTGCCATCCCACACCACTACAGGGAGCATGAAGAGGAAGAAACCTATCATTATGAATATGTCCCAGACGAACTGTTCGTTGACCTGGATGTTGTTGACCATGCAAGCCAGGCCCAAAATCCCCAGCAGGTTGAAGATATTGGAACCCACGATGTTTCCCAGCCCCAGATCGGACTCGTTCCTGTGGGCGGCCATGAGGGTGGCCGCCAGCTCGGGAAGGGATGTTCCCAGGGCGATTATGGCCAGGGCGACTATCCGGGTGTCGATATCTAGCAGCCCGGCAATCTCTATGGATGATTCAACCAGAAGATGGGCACCCACTGATAGTAAAATGGTGCCTATCAGGAGCAATCCCAGATAGAATCTCAATGGTTTTTTTCCCTCTCCTGAAGTGTCCTCTTTAAGGTCTTCAAGCTCGGGCAGATCCGCCACGGTCTCCTCCTGGGACAGCCTCACCGAAAAGATGATGAACACCACCAGGCCCAGAAGCAGTATTATACCGTTCCACCAGGTCAAGACCCCGTCCATTGCCAGTATCATGAAAAGAAGGGTGGTCAAAAACAGAACGGGTATCTGATACCGCACCGCGCGGATGGAACAGGTGATGGGTGCGAGGATCGCCGATATGCCCAACACGAGGCCCACGTTGGCAATGTTGGACCCCAGGGCATTGCCCAGGGCGATGTGGGATTCTTTATTAAAAGCCGCCACCAGGCTCACGAACAGTTCAGGGGCCGATGTCCCCAGGGACACTATGGTCAGTCCCACCACAAGCGGTGAAACCTTCAGCATCAGGGCTATTTTTGATCCGCCCTTGACCAGAAATTCAGCACCGTAGTAGAGCAGGGCCAGCCCTCCAATGAAGGTGCTCAGTGTCAGTATGACTTCAACCAGTGACACGTTCCAGTAACATTGAGAACCGTGTATAAAAGTCTATCAATCCAATGAAAAGGGTAACAGTCATAGAAATCGCATGGGACCCCGAAATGATCGCCTGGATCAAAACAAACCTTCAGGTGCTCTCCCTGATGCGGCGGCTTCGCAGATGGCTCACCAGGGCATAGACACCTGCCACGACGAAGATCATCACCACACCGATCAACATGTTCTTTTTTCCAAATACATCGGTGAATTTCTCGGAGATGTAGGCCAATGACCCCACACCGATCAAGGCCCCCACGAACACGCAGGCCCATATTCGGTATGGTTTCATTCCAATTAGCCGACCGATGATTGTTGCCCCGGCGCCTCCCGATCCCTGGAACGGGACCATGACAAAGAGCACCAGCATAACATAGATCATACCCTTGGCAAAGGTCTTTTCCTTGAGGTATGCCTGGGCCTTTCGTTCCACGAACCGGAGGAGGTCCCCGAAAAGTGGAACCCTCTTTACATAATCAAAGTTCCAGATCAAAAACAGCGATACCACCATGTCTATGAACACTATGTTGACCACTACCCAGTGGGGCGGCACACCCTGGGACACCATTCCCGGGACCACCGTTTCCTTTCCCGCCGGCGGGAAGAAATATATCACGGAACCTCCCCCGAAATCCCAAAACATCTCCCAGTCCATGTAGAGGTAGAATGCAAAGTAGAACAGACCCGAGATAACAAACAGCGAAACGATCTGGAAGACTATCACGGACAGGGTCTTCTTCTTGGGATCGGTCTCCCATATTCGGAATGCCATCCTGGTTCGGTCCACCCTGCCATCCATCTTGCCATCCAGAGCGTCTTCAAGAAGGCCTATATCCTTTGTGTCATCCTGCCCATTGCCCTCCGCAGTGTTTGGATCGTGATCATCGGTTTCGCTTTTCTGTATTTTACCATCGGTTTCCCTGGACACCGACCGGTCCTTCCCATTGCGTTTGTGGCCCTTCTTCCTGTTCATGGCAGCCAACCCCAGGAGGTTGACAATATTTTAACCGTTTTGTTGAGCTGGAGTATTTGCAGCGGGAGCGTTCGGCGCTACTGTATCCACGCAAGACAAATGATCCTTCGGTAAAAAGGGTGTATCACAGGATAACATAATGACTTGCAAGTGGCAAGGTGAGGAAAAGGTTTTCAAACAATGAAGCATTGGGGTGGGCAGGTCAGTGTCATGGTTTTCTGGGAGCTAAGGAAATTTCCCCGTAACTTCACAATAGTCAACACCATGGAACTGTTGGAACGGGGCGCCTACTACGGAGTATGGGCCATACTCTCCGTCCACGTTGTTTACAACCTGGGCTACGACGCCAAAGTGGCCGGTCTGCTAAACAGTTTCATGTTTCCCCTGCTTTACTTCGTTCCCATAGTGGCAGCGGTCTTCGGCCAAAAGTACGGATTCAAGAAGATGCTCACCTTTTCATTTGCTCTGATGATCTGCGGATATTTCCTCTTCTCCATATCCATGACCATACCTCTGCTGTTCGTATCAGCCTTGATCATGGGAATAGGGGCAGGATGCTTCAAGCCCCAGATATCCGCCACCATATCACACGTGACCTCTCCCGAGGACCGCAACAAGGCGTTCTCAATATTCTACTGGATGATCAACTTCGGATCCACCGTGTCCAACATACTTATCTGGTTCTTCGTGGAACCGGAGTACTACCGCTTCGTTTTCGTCATTTCCGGGACCATCATCTGCGTCAACCTTCTGATCCTGCTCACCATGTTCAAGGACCCGGTCAAGCCCCAACCGGAGCTGAGCATTTTCAATGAGCTCACCAAGAACACCCCGGTCCTCCACGACCGCAACTTCCTGATACTGCTACTGATCTATCCGGGTTTCTGGATCATGTACGCTCAGCATTACACCGCCCTTGCTCTGTACATGGTGGACTACCGGATCATGCCCATGTGGTTCACCGCGTCTCTCCTTGCGGCCATGAACCCGGGCACCATTATCATATCGGGTCCGTTCCTTACAAAGTTCGTAGAGAAATACAACTCCCTTCACATGATGATATTCGGCATGATGGTGGCCATCGTTGGATTCTTCCTCATAGGATTCTTCCGCACACCCGCCATTTTCATAATGGGAATTGTGGTATTTTCAGTGGGTGAATACATTGTCCACCCGAATTTTATTGCATACACATCAAGGATAGCGCCGAAGGATAAGGTCACCCAGTACATGGGATGGATATTTTTGCCATCCGGGATCGGTCTTACGATAGGCGGTTCCATGGGCGGATTTCTCTATGCCAAGTACGGTGAGGAACTCAACGAACCCTCCGTGTTCTGGTCCATCATCTGCGCCGTGGGTTTCGTGACCATTGCCGCCTTTATAATCTACAACCTCAAGCTGGGCAAGAAGCTGACCCAGCACATGGAAGACGCGTCAGTGGTGTCATCCAGACCCTTCAGCATGCACCTTGAGAAGCCTTCTACTGCCATGTTCTCCCTCGTGATGGTACCCATCGTTCTCATGGCTGGATTCAGCGTGGGTGCTGCAGCATACTACAGGGATGAAACGACGGGCTCTGCGGAAGGGGTATCATTGGTCCAAATAACCGTTACCGAGACCTTCTCCGGCACCACTCAAGAGGGTTCGACCACCGATACAACCATCATGTTCCCCGAGGGCAAACCCCTCAAGATCACCGCAACCATCTCGTGGAGCGACGACGAGGCCGCAGGAGGTCCCCTGGCCCAGAACGAACCGGACACGTTCCATGTTACCATCACCTGCCCGATGGACGATGCTGTGGAGGGAGCGCAGTCAGACTCCGGCTCTGCCTCGGCCACGTATAATACCAACTTCACCGCAGAGGATGAGAAGGCCAATGCCGGGGACGAGGACGGGAACGTAAAGCCCCACGGCCCCTGGACGATCACCGTGAGTTGCGATGAGGCCGGGGACATCCATACTGGCGGTCCACTGGGAGTGATAACCTGGCCCGACTCGGGCAACGCCTGGACACTGGAAGTTACCTATGACGTGATGGTCCCCGAAGACCGTCTAGAAGAAGAGTCCTCGGAGTAACCCTGAGGAGTTAGGGGGCCCGTTGGCCCCCCTCTCACCCGACTACTTTACGACTTGAGCTCGGGTACAGTCTCTTCCTTTGGTCCCGGGCCCTTGCCGTTCACCTCTGAGCTTGCGCCTGTATCCGGTGTGGTCTTCTCCACCGGTTCGGATATGTAGTCAGCCCAGTTGGTCTTGGACGTTCCCACTCCCGCCTTTCCAGCATACTCCTTGGACACGTCCACCTTATCGTCCACGGAGAAATCCTTGAGGTACTCCTCCTTCTCCCGACGTTTGGCAAAGACGAACAGTCCCGCCAGGATGACAAGGACGACCATCGCCACCACTCCCAGGGCAAGACCACCGTTTGACCCGCCCGACCAACCATCGCCATCGGGATCGCCGCCGGTGTCGTCATCAACTATGCCGCCATCATCATCATCGTCACCGATCCAGTCCTCCTCACCATCATCATCAATGCCCGGATGGTCATCATCATCAGTATCACCGTCATCCGGATAATCCGGATCATCAACCGACAGCACCGAGAACTCCACCTCCACCATGTTCTCCATGTCTCCTGTGTCCAGGGGATGGGTCACCTCCACCCGGATCACATGATCTCCGGGTTCGGGTGTCCAAGTGAAGGTCTCCACCGCATCGCCACCGGCGTCCACGGTTATAGTACTCAACAGTTCCTGCTCACCGTCGGTTCTCACCTCCAGTTCAGCGTCCTCAGCCGGGACGTTGCCGTAGTTGTTCACAGTGATTGTGAAGGTGATCTCGTCACCCTCACGGGGAATTACCGGGGAGTATTCAACGTTCAGGTTCAATATCACGAATTCATCGGCCAGGGGTCCCTCGACATGAAGGACCGTCTGATAGACATTGTTTGCGATCTGGGTCTCGTCAGGCAGTATGCTCACCCTGGCCTTCACATCGTGTTCACCCTCCACCGCCAGCCACCGGAAGGTTACGAAGGAAGTGGTACCGTCCCAGTTGCTCTCCCCGACACTGGCATCGTTTATCTCCAGGAAAATGGGCACGTTTGTCACCGGCACTTCGCCCAGGTTCTCCACCTGGACCCGTATGGACAGTTCGTCTCCCTCCCGGGGGACCGTGGGTGCGAACTCCATTCCCGTCAGGGCTATATCTGGGATATCCGTAATTGTCACGGTCGGTGTACCTATCGACCGATCCACCGCAATGGTCCCGACACCGCTCAGGGCGGTATCTTCCCGGATCGACAGGGGTTCGTCATCGGTCTCCCCGGCGTTGTCTGCTTGATATGCCTTGGCAGGTGGTACAGCAAAGGTCCCGGATATTGTGGGAACGATGCTGTAGACAATGGAGGCATCGTCTCCCTTGAGCACGAAGAAGCTCACCCTATCACCGCTTACATCGTAGGAGATCACATTGGGATCCAATTCCACCAGATCGTCCAGTGAATTCGTGTCCACCTCGAACCCCGGCGGGATGGTGTCCTCAACGGCCATGTGCCAGAGGGTTGCACCGCTGTTGCGGAGCTCCAGAGTAACCTCCACGGACTCGTAGAGCCCGGGCATCATGCTGGAGTATCCCCGGGCCAGGGTGTAGGGCAGATTGGTGGCCACCAGGTACAGATCGTTTGAAACCCCCAATACATCTTGACCGTCCAGGGCAACTGCCCTGCTGGTGTAGCCGTTCCACACCCCGCTGGCCTTCAGCGTGTAAGTGGTGGTCCAGTCATCGCTCCCGGAGGGTACTGTCCAGCTCAGGGTATCCCCGGACAGGGTTGCACCACCCGTTTCACCTACCGTGAACCCGGGCGGGACCGTATCCTGTATCGTCAGCTGGACCGTTGACGTTTCCCGCTTGACCTTCAGTCCGATCCTTATTCCGGACCCTGCCACCGCAACGTCCCTGTCAGAGGATTTCACGATATCCACATCGGCTGCTGCCCGGGTCGCCGTCCCCTCCACCTCAATTTCGATGGGACCGAAGTAGGTTCGGATCTCGGAACTCTGTCGCTCGCCTGCGTCCATGCGGTAGACCGCAACGAAGGGGGACAGCACATGGGTCCCTGCCTCCAGAGCGGTGTACTGCAATGTGAAATCAACGGGTCCGTCAGGGTCCTCGCTTTCGGCACTGGACAGGGACACCATCACGGCCTTGTCATGCTTCGGGGGCACGATCCATATCGATCGAACGTCAACGTTGGGGGAATCATCGGGATCCACCGTCACGTCGATGTTGAAAAGCGAGTTCGCCTGGGCGGTGAGCCTCTCTGGATAGGTGACATCAACAGGCACCCGCAGGTACTGGACAGTGGTCAGCTCGTAGAACAGGTCACCCGATCCCGACTTGGTCACCTTGACTGTGGCGGGACCGTCCTGAGGTATGAAGTCCCTAAGATCAATGGCGTCCATTTCGGACTTGAAATCATGGAAGTTCGAACCGGTTACACTCATGGTCTTGACGGTCTGGTCATCCACGGAAACCGTTACGGTCATGTCCAATTCGGGGGAGGTCTTGAGTACCTCAAGTATCGCTGTCATGGCGGCTATTGAATCCATTATGGTCCCCCAGCCACCATATGGCAGTCGGTGCTGGGACATCCATTCCAGGGCGCCCCTGACCTCGGTCTTTTGGTTTCCCTCCAGCACCAGGACATAGCTCACCCAGGCGGTCACCTCATCGGATCCGGCCAGGGAACTGTCAGCCTCCCAGTGGGACCCGGTCTTGTGGGACACAAGCCAACTTACCTGTGAGGATGTATCCTTTCCATCCTCTCTCAGGGCCAGGGCATAGAACGCCGTTGCGTAGGGATCGCCTTCGTCTCCGTTCCAGTTGGAGGACAGGTAGGTTGCGGTCTTTCCCAGTACGGCCGATTCGGGGCACTCGCTCCGCAGTAGCACGTAGTAAACATAGGAACTAAGGGCCAGGTCATCGCCCTCGAACTTTTGTTCCCCGGTCCAGGAACCGTCGGAATTGGCCTCCAGGATCAGGTACAGCTGGGCATTGGTGATTATGGTCTGATCCACATGGAAACCTATATCCTGGGCCCGGTCCAGGGCATAAAGAGTAAAGGCTGTGGTCCACACGTCCGTTTGAGAGGTGGAGTGCCAGCCCCACCCGAATCCCCTGACCCTGCTGTAAAGGGTGTTTATTCTGTCCTGAATGCTCCTGCGGAGCCATTTCTGGGTCCAGTAGTCCAGCCATCCCCGGTGTTGGTAGTACTCCCACAACAGCACGTCGGAGACCAGCGCCGATGCCACCGCCTCGGTGGAATCGTAGGGGAATGTGGATATCCCGCGCCACCCGAACTCCAGGAGGCCTTCATACCCGGCAACCACCCTGAGGACCGCCTTCTCGGACTCGTCTATCTTCTCGTCGAGATAGTCCACGGTGTGGCTCACACTGTCCTCCACCACGCCGGCGTAATGCTCCGTTGAAAGGGCACCGTTGGGTCGGATGCGGAGCTCGTGGAACACCGCGTCCTTGTTGGCGCCGAGGTCAGATGCGACTATGGTCAGGTTCTGTTCGTTAACTCCAACCACCTTCACCCGGAACTCCACGTCCTTGACCGTCCTTGCGGGAAGGGCCAAGGTCTGTTCCGCGCCGTCGAACACCTGGAGCCAATCATCCGCGCTGAGTCCCACGGTGAGGGAGGGGATATCAGTGTTGCCCAAATTGGTTGCCCGGACCTTGAACACTACCTCATCATCCTGGGTCACCACACCCGGCAGCACCGGTTCTATGAAGAAGTCCTTGGAAACGTCGAAATTGGTGCGGGCAACCGATCCAAAGGCATTATCGTTGGTCACGGTTGCACAGACTCGCCAGTTGGCCAAATTATCCGGAAGCCTCACATCGAAGGTGGTCACGCTGGAGGTGGCCACAACGCCCAGGGTCCAAAACGCAGTATCGGTGAACCATGTCCGGACGTGAACGTCCTCATCGGCCAGTTCGTCCAGCTCAGCGTCCCCGGGAAGGCCCCGGTCGGAACTATCCTCAGCAACGGGCTTGGAAGGTGAATCGTTCTCGCCACCTGCGTATCCGCCTCCGTCCGCATCCACCCCTTCCTTCCCTTCACCACCGCTCCATCCGGGTATGGTGTGCTGCGGGTCCACCCAGTAAGCGGCGCTGGGCCAGTACCCGTAGGTATGGCTATCCCGCTCAACAGGGAAGCTAACATGATCGCCCCAGCTTCCCACCAGCACATGGTCCCGGTCCTGCTGATCAGGTTTGTACAGGGAAGTCACGTAATCCAGTTCGTCCCGATCCTCCATTATCTCGAACAGGCCGGCGTCCACCACGGAGAGGGCCACCAGGAGCCTCCCCAGGCTGCCGCCGCCGAGGTTGTCCACCTTGACGGTCACCCGGGCGTTCTCCCCGGGTTCGTATTCCTGCCTGTCAGTGCTCACGGTAACATCCACAAGTGGAAGGTCCAGTCCCACCACGATATGATCGGACACCAATCTCCCGCTGTCATCTATCAGATATGCCCGGGCCTCCAGATCGGATCGCCAGTTGGGGCAGTTGAAGGAAAACGGCGCGGAGGTCTGTCCGGTGAGCTGCACACGACCAGTTATCAGGCCTGACCCGGACACGTCGAAGTACACGTATCCGGTGAAGGCCTTGTCCAGATTGGCCGTCAGGGTCACAGAGGTCCCGGGTGCGCACTTGTCCAGCTTAGAGCTCAGGGTGAGCTTTGGAGGTATATCCCCCTTTATGCTGATCGTGTGGGTGACCCTGCTGTCCGGGGTGAGCTTCTGACCGTAGGGTCCGGAGGATTCCTGGTACCCCGATCCGCTCTCGGCGTAACCTTCCAGGGGCGATTCCGGTGAAATGGATGTCCTGCCGAAATCCACAACTATATCGTAATCACCGGAGGGCAGTCCCGATGGGTTTGCCCATGTGACCGTGCCGGTTGAACCCGACAGGGTGCCGGTGGAGAGGAACGCCAGCTTGGAATCCCAATTCCGGATCACGCCCAGAACGTATGATGAATCCATGTATGAACCCGAAAGCAGGTCCTTCACACCAAGGGTGATGGTCACCGGGCTGCCGCCGTTGTATACCGACTGGTCGGTATTCACCTCGTAACGGAGACGGTTGACAATGAAGAACGTGAAGTTCGATCCGCTGTCCACCATGTTATCATCCGACACCTGGCAGAACACTATGTAGGAGTAGAAACCGTTGGCAAGGAGGCCTGCGGTGTCCACACCAAGTTGATCCAGGGTGGTGGAGATTGACCCGTCAGAGCCGGTTGTCAGGTTGCCCTGGTAAGCCACCATGGAACTTCCTTCCATATCCGTAACCTCAACCATGGTGTACACATTTACTCCCGCCAGGGGCTCAAACCCGTCATCGGTTGCCATGGTAACAGTTGCGGTGAAATCCGGGTCGGTCCCGGCCTCGAAATTGTCCGAGGATGATCTAACGGATATCTCCACCTCCCCGGCCAGGGGCTCGGATCCAACGTATATCCTGGCATCCTTCTCGGCTGTGTGATCGAAACTGTCGTGGAAACGGGCCTCCACAAGAACGTAGGTCACCTGGGATGATATGTCAAAGGTTATCTCCCCGGCGCCCTCCACCAGGTCCAGGCTACCGATGCTGGAGAACATCTCGGTCTCCACGGGGCGGTAATAGTACCAGTACCAGGGCGCGGACCGGGTGGATGCTCTGTTCCCGGCATCGTCTTCCCGGCAATCGCATTCCATGTAGTACCACCAGTCCACCGGCTGTTGTTCCACCAGTATTCCCGTGATAGTGTAATCCACAACGCCCTCGGTCACCGGGGCGCCGAACATGTAATCCACCGACAGGGGCACCTTGACGCTCTCCCCCACGCTGGGCGGATTTGATGGCACTTCCAGTGTTATCCGCACCTGGGGAATATCGTAATCCTTGACGGGCACCCGAATGGTCTCCAGGTTACTTTTCTGCTTGTTGCGAAGGGTCAGGTAGTAGTCACCCCAGGCGGCCTCGGCGGATATGGGCACGTCGGTCCCGTTCACCCCGAACTCATCTGGCATGAGCTCCTCGGAGAATATCTCCCGGCCGAAGGGATCGGTCAACACCAGATCAAGTTTCTCCGTGGCCGGCTCCATCAGGTACGGCTTCCATGCCATCACCCGGACGTTGATCGTCTCGCCGACCCGGTACTCCGCCTTGTTGGTGTATATACTGGCGGAGATCGTGTCCTTCTCATGGACATTGATATATGATTCCAGTACCTCGCTGAGCGTGTCGGATCTCACCGTCACCTTCAACCTGTAGTAACTTCGGACGTTTTCAGGGGCGGTGATGCCAACCACCGCAGATCCGGCTGCATCGGTGGTGCCTGATCCCACACGTTCGGACCTTTCGGGATAATCGTAGATAAGGTCAAATGAAACCGTGGCGCCGGAACGTGGCTGCATCCCCGGGCCGTAGACGACCACCCGCGTATCCGTTGATATACCCTTCACCAGGCTTTTGGGCACGTCTGCAAACACCGCCAGGTCCCTGGACTCCACAGTCCTGGCCCCTATCCACCCGTTGCCGTAACTGCCCAGCACCGAGTTTTCCCCGCCCACATACCAGTTGGTCTGATAGATGGCGTAGGCGCTGAAGGTGTCCACCATGCTGTTGGTCCGGGCATTGAGCTCCGGCACGGCCAGGTAAAGATAGGTGTTCCTGGGTAGCTTTCCAAGGTTTACAGTCCCGAATCCCGATGCACCCGGAGTGACTTCTTTGCCGGTATTTGTGCTTCCGGGGGGATAAGTTGAGGTCCGCTTGTGGATGGCCACCGTGTCGGTGCGGGGACCGGACCCGTCCATGAGTGTAACGGTGGCCTGGGCATCCTCGGTGGTGAAAAGCGTACCAGTGGGAAAGTGAAGGTTGCACACCACATCAGCGACACAGCTCAGGTAATAGATAGCTTCATAACTATCACTTATACTATAAGAGCCCGAGTAGGTGTCAAATTTACCTGCGGGGTGGAAAGGCTCCGTTGCACCCCATTTGAACGTGGCTATGTAGCGTCCCGGGGCGTCGAAGTTCCACTGCAGTGAAGCGTGTCCGCCAACGGACTTTTTAACCTGGGTGAGCTCCAGGGCGTATTGGTCAGCCGAATAGAACAGTGATATCCAGACCTCTCCGGTCCAGGGAGTGGACTTGTCCAAATTGGCCTCGGCGGTCTTTCCCAGTCCCTTCTCCCTGACCTCCTGATCGAAGGCCGGCTCATCGAACTTTGAAGGGTCCAGGGTGACCCGGTTAGCTGTGAGGGTGCCGTCGTCAAGGAATCCCACCACACCGGGAACATCGTACCAGGTCACCAGAGGATTGTGGACCCGGGCACTGGTGGAATCTAACTGCAGCCGAAGAAGGGTATCCGACCCGTAGGGATCGGCGGTCCACGTATAATATTCAGCAGAGGGCATGGTAACAACGTGGGCACTTCCCCCCTGGGCCACTTCAACGACAGCTGTGGAAAGCCGGTTGCTGTCCAGATATACCGATCCGGCGGTGGGGACGTAGAGATCGTCCAGCGTGTTCTCGGGGTAATAGGACTGGGTGAAGTTGGAGAAGAACTCGTCGGTGGTGTCCCGGGGTGACCAGGACCACAGGCGAAGTTCCAGAGTCTCCTGGTGATTTGGCAGAAGGTTCTGATAAAGGGCGTCCACCTGACAGTAGAGGTCCTGATAGACCGTCAGGCTGGCAAGTCCTGCCCGTCTCTCCCGGACCATCTGGTCCAGCTCGGAGCGGTACCCGTATTCTCCGATGGTGAGCCCGGTGGTATCGAAAACGCCTAAAAACGTGTAGAAACCCGGATTTGTAGGGGTGTAGGTGAAGGTTCCCTGTCCGTTGGAAACAGAAACAGACAGGCTTGTGAGTTTCTCACTGTAATAGCTTGATGACCCTGCATAGACGTGGACCGTCAAGCTCTCGCCATTCACCGGGGTGTGTGTACCATCCGGGCTGAGGGTCTCGGCCTCCACTTCGAAGGTGGCCTGAACGTTCATGACGTTCACGGGCTGGTCCGGGGTAATGGTGATGATATACGTGTCCCAGACCTCCTCCTCGTTCACGAGCGACCCCTTGGGTGTGGGGTCGTCCGGGTCCATTATCCCGTCCCCGTCGGTGTCAGGGTTGTCGATATCGGTGTTAAGGGCCTCTTCGTACTCGTCGGCCCATCCGTCCCGGTCAGTGTCCACCGACGACGCCGGTATGGCCACGAGCATGATGAGCACCAGTCCCACTCCCAAAAATCTTGATCTCAGGTTTCCCGTTTTCATGTTTCCACCTTTCCTTTTTCTGACTATACACAGACAATTTGCAGGTTGTGTTATAAATGCTTTATAAAAAAATACAGTAAATATCACAAATTTGGCAAATTATCACATCCCCGACATGACCGGCCTTCAGTCCCAACAATTTCCCATCTCTCTTTTATTGACACCCTTTCCGTCACTCACCCACCGTACCTTTTGGACACCGGCCTTGGGGGTTAAGGGGACTGCCAAGGGGGTTGAGGGGAATGCAAAGCAGGATTGAGGGGAATGCAAAGCAGGATTGAGGGGAATGCAAAGCAGGATTGAGGGGAATGCAAAGCAGGATTGAGGGGAATGCAAAGCAGGATTGAGGGGAATGCAAAGCAGGATTGAGGGGAATGCAAATTGCCGTTCCATGAAAATCTCCCGGACCATCAGCATCCGCCCCCCTCCTGCGCCGCCATCGTTAAATAAACCCCCTGACCAATTAGGTTGCAATGGCAAAACCGGGGATCAGTCTAACCCTTGCAAAGCGGATACTGCTTCACCTGGAGAGGCACTCCCGTTACAAGGGCGACTACATTGTCCCCCTGGACATCACCCAGGAAGGGATATCCAACATCATGGGGGTGCGTCAGAACCAGGTATCCCGGGCCATAAAGGAACTCCGGGAGGATGGCCTGGTCCATGAGCGGGGAGCCCACGTGGCCGGTATCGAACGCAGGCGCAAGGTATACTTTCCCACCGATCGGGGCGGGGAAAGCGTCCGGGCCATCTGGGAGGATATCCGTTCCAGTCCCGTCACGGTCCGCCTGGCCACCGGTGAGATAAGAGAAGTGCCCTTCGGCGAGGCGGGATCACTTGTTGCGGATTCCCGGGATGATTTCTTGAGGCTTCTGGACATCCTTCGTGACGGTGAACTGAAAGCGGATGGCGACCGTTCTGAAGGGGATGACCCGGAACCTGATGGATCGAAAATGGCGTCCAAAGGACCCATCCCCTCACCTCGACGGTTCATAGGACGGCAGCGGGAACTTGACATGATACGAGGGGCCCTGGGTCCCGGCAAGGTCCGCCTGGTCACGGTCACCGGGATTGCCGGGGTTGGAAAGACAACCCTCATGGCCCGTTCGGTGGTGGATACCTCTCAAAACAGGGACGTGTTCTGGTATTCCGGAAAGGAATGGGAGGGACTCCGTGATTTCCTGATCGAACTGGGGGCATTCCTGGACCACCAGGGCAAGCCGGGCTTTTCCAACCTGCTAAAAAAGAACCCCAAACCGTCATTGGGAAGCATCATGGGATCGCTGCAGGGAGACCTGACCAGCATGGACATGGTACTTGTGTTCGACGATTTCCAGAAGGCCGACGGTGACACTGTTGCGTTATTTCGGTCACTGGTGGATTTCCTTCAAGGTGAGGAACGGATACGCATTATCCTGGGAAGCCGCCAACTTCCCCCGGTATACGACAGACGATCGGTGAAGATCAAGGGGAACGTTCTGGAGGTACCCCTGATAGGGTTGGACCGGGAATCGTCCCGGGAGCTCGTGCCGAAGATGGACCCAGACGCGTTCGACCGGATATTCAAACTGACCAGGGGACACCCCCTGGCCCTGGCCCTTTTGGAAAGTTCCAGGCCCGACGATGCCACGTTGGACTTCTCCGCTTTTTTGGAAGAAGAGATATTCTCCCGGTTGGACCGCCCGCGGCTTCGGCTTCTCAAGATGGCAATGATATACCGTTTCCCGGTCCCAGCGGATGCCCTGTTCTTGGAAGATGATACGGATTCATCGATCCTTTCGGAGCTCATACATCGCCATCTTATAATCGAGCGCCCCCTGAACTTCTTTTCAGTGCACGACATGGTGGAGAACTTCACAACACGACACATGACGCCCCGGGATCGGAAGGAGATGCATAGAAGGGCAGCCAGGTTTTACCAACAGGGCGCCGATGAGTTCTCCTTTGTTGAGGAGATATATCATCTCATGTCAGCCGGTGAAAAGGAACGGGCAGCCCGGCGGTTGGTGGAGAGTGGTCCTTTGCTGGTGGATATGGGACACCTGGACATACTCTCCCTTCTGGACATGTTCTCAGAAAAGGAACTTGATCCGCAGCTCAGGTCGGGTCTGACGGGGCTCAGGGCACAGATATACACAGCCCGGGGAGACACCGGGAAGGCCAGAACCCATTACAGGAAAAAACTCCAGATTGCCAGGCAGGACAGGAAGGGGAGCGAGGTGGTGGCCACCATGGGAAAACTGGGCACCCTTTCGGGCATGGAAGCCCAATGGGACAAGACCCTGCGCATCAACAAGCAAGCCCTGGGACTGGCGCGGAAGAGGGGGGACCGACCCGCCCAGGCAAAGTGCCTAAACAACATGGGATACGCCCTTCGCAACCTGGGAAGGCATTCTGAGGCCATAAGGATGTACCGGGAGGCCGTGACGATACTTCAGGCCATAGGGGAAGAGGCCGGAACGGCACTTTGCCACATCAACATGGGAAGGATCCACGAGTCCCAGAACCGTTTCGAGAACGCTTCCCAGGAATATGAAAGGGCCCTTGCCCTATCAAATTCCGCCAACTTCCGGAGGGGTGAGTCCCAATCAAGGATGGCCCTGGGAAGGCTCCAGGGTCGTCGGGGAAGGGCCCAAAACGCCCTTCGTCTTCTCAACGAGGCCCTGGAAGGTTTCAGATCCGCCAACGATTTCATTTCCTCCGCCCAGGTCCTGCAGGAGAGCGGTGAGATCCGTCTTTCCACGGGAGATATCCGGGGAGCCGCGAGGGACTTTCAAAGCGGACTTGCCCAGCTGGATGAGGTTGATCTGAGGGTCAAGAGCCTCAGGGGCCGGATATTCTCGTTGAGAGGGAGCCTGGAAGGATCCAAATCTGAGGGTGATCTGACGAATCCGTCATCGGCCATCACCAAACACCGAAAGATACGGGCAGAGCTTCACGAAAGGATAGGTGACTGCCTTGCCAGGGAGGGCAACTCCCAAATGTCTCTGGATAGCTATAAAAATGCGTACCGGATAGTTCGGGAGCTCAACGAGATCGATGACATGGCCAGGATACTAATGGCAATGGGGCTGCAGTTTCGGAGGTCCAATGACCTAAAGGGTGCCCTGGAACGGTACAATAGAGCCCTGGAGCTGCTCAGGAAACGGGGAGACATGGCTGGCGTGGCCGTGTCCCACCTGAACATCGCAGATGTCCAACGGGCCATTGGGAACCCGGCTGGTGCTGAAAAACACCTGGCCCTTGCCACCCAGTACGCACGTCGCAGCGGGGATCGTGGGCTCATCAAAATGGTAGGTAGGGCGGTATAGGACATCCTTTAAGATTCCGGGGGGCGGGAAAACATGCGGCGATATCCCCGGGACACCTACGTTACCATGGGGACTCACTAAAGGACATGGAAAGGGCCAACGGTTCCGAGATGAACGTATTCGATTTCCCCGAGGATGAATTGTGATCGACAAAATTGCTGGGTGCGTCCTAACCCCTGGATCGATCCAGCCTAGACAAACCCTATATCCCAGCCGAACGATCCGTAGTCGATGATCTGCGGAGTCGACGAGGCGGGCAGGGGCCCCGTGATGGGTCCACTGGTGGTTTGCGGGGTTGCGGTGGACAGCGAAGACGCCCTCAAGGAACTGAAGGTGCGCGATTCGAAGAAGCTCTCATCAAAGCGCCGGGAAGATCTGGACCGAAAGATTCGGAAGGTGGCCCGGGTACACCTGGAGATCATAACCGCCGAGGAGATAGACACCTTACGGGAGCACCAG
>Ga0272441_10005451_pt1 | contig 22077 bp, 18 predicted proteins | sample SSMProp6N_FD_193582 | JGI IMG/M metagenome (GOLD analysis project Ga0272441, IMG submission 193582) | Marine sediment archaeal communities from Little Sippewissett salt marsh, Falmouth, MA, United States - SSM-Prop-6N | ecosystem: Environmental > Aquatic > Marine > Wetlands > Sediment ... | reverse complement strand
CGGGGGGGCAAAAGCAATGAACGTGGCGTCACGAGAGTTCGACAGATGCCCTGAGACAAGATGATCTATTGTTTGAGGTAGAACAAGTGGAGCATCACCTGGAATAACCACCACTGTATCGAACCTCTCTATCCATTTCCAGGCCGACTGTACAGCATGTCCTGTCCCCAACTGGGGTTCCTGGAGGATCATTTCCGCGTCAGGCCACTTTTCCTCCAGATAGCTCGAAACCTTCTCCGCGCCGAAACCTGAAACCACGGCCATGTTTTCCAGTCCGCAGTCAACACATGCCTTCAGCGGGTAGTAGAGCAAGGGTTCTTCCAGAACTGGCTGAAGCACCTTGGGAAGGGAGCTTTTCATTCTGGTGCCCTTGCCCGCCGCAAGAACGACAATGCCGATATTCTGATCCTTCATGGAATGTACCCCTTTCGCGGTCTCGACCGGGACCCCGCCTTGCCGGCGGCCCGGCCCCCTGGAACCCATGAAAAGATAGGGGAAGCCTGAGGCTTCCCCTATCCAGAAATCTCTGGCTGGGGTGGCTGGATTCGAACCAGCGATCACGGATCCAAAGTCCGCCGCCTTGCCAGCTTGGCTACACCCCATTACGGGCCCCGCAATTATATCCTCCGAAGCCGGGAATCTGTCAAGGATAAGGATATATTGAAAGTGGCTAACCCCGTTATCCTTTCCCGGAAAAGCGGAAAGGATTATTATAGTAGTGCACAAGATTGAAACGATTACGGAGGGGTTCCAATGTGGACCGTTGAAGAAGGTATTGAGGCGCTAAGAAGGTGCGGTTCCAAAATAACGGCGCAGAGGACCGCCATCCTCTCTCTGCTTGAGAATCGTACGGATCATCCTTCCGCCGAACAGGTTTTCAAGGAAATCAAGGTCGAGTTTCCCGCTATCTCCTTCGCTACCATCTACAGCACGGCCCAGCTTTTCGAAAAAGCGGGGCTCATACAGATACTTTCCGTCGACAACAAACGAATCCTGCTGGACCCCAACCCCAGACCGCATGCTCACTTCAGGTGCAATAAATGCGGCCATCTGGAGGACGTCTTCATCAGCGAAGATATTATTCAGAAATTGCAGGCGTCGTCACCTCACGACGTCTCCGATATACAGCTATACATGTACGGACTGTGCAGTGATTGCGCCGCCGGTCAGGCGAACGGGAAAAAACTTGCCTGAACCTGACGCATCGACACTTTTTCTAATCATCACGGCCGCCGCGACTGCGGTTGCGTCCATGATAGCCGGAGTGACGGGTATTAAAAAAAACACCGGCCGAGCCATTAGATTCTTCTGGGCTTTCTCGTTCGCAGCCTGGGCAATGTCCTCACTTGTCCTTTACAAAACGGGTTGTCCGCTCTGGATAACCGCCGCTCCGCTTGTTCCGATAGCGATCGCGGTCTGTGTGTTATTGTTCCCTAAACGAAACAGGCCAGGGCCGTGAAGATATTACTGGCTTTGGCGATGCTCTACGGACCCTATATATGGTGCCGTTTCCTGGGGCAGAGTACGACTTCCTGGGGCCTAGAATGGAAACTTTCCCGCAGATCCGCGCTGGAAACCGTTTTTGCAGCAGCGGCCACACTTATACCTCTCACCATCGTTCGATTCCTCTTTTTCCGATATCCACTGAAAGTCGACTTCAGCGCACTCGAATTCGCAGGCATGGCGGCAGGGGGGCTTGCCGCCGCAGTGATCGAAGAGACATTTTTCCGGGGTTTTATACAGACCATACTCAGCCGCCGGCTGGGAGCTGTCATTTCCATAACCGCTACGTCCGCCATATTCGCCGTTTCACATCTTCCCCTGCAGCCGGACCCTCTGATCCTGTCCACCTTCTTCCCGGGACTCGTCATGGGCCTGCTCCGGGAGAGACACGGTTCCGTTTTTCCGGCCATACTCTACCATGGAGCCGGTAACCTCTGGGCCATCTGGTTCTTTCCCCTTTAAAACGAAAGGAGCGAACACTTGTGAAACAAGTCTTCAGGTATTTTACCGTTCTCTTTATCTCATTGTTTCTGGTATCTCCCGGATGGAGCAATGACCGGTTCACGATAGAAATCGACTGTACACCGGGAGGATCCATTACGGCTCATCATGCCGCCTCGGGCCCCGTATATCTCGGTTCCGTAACTTACGTTCCGGCGTCGACTCGATATCCTTCGTTCACGGCTTCCCAATGGGGAAAACCGTGGACCGTGGTCGCTTCGGCCGTGAACGCTATCCATATCCTGGTAGCCTCGGACTCAGGGGGCGGCAGGACCTTCAGCCTGCTTCCGTCGGGAACAATAGCCCCCGCCGCGGGAGAAGGGAACGCCCTTGTTACGGACATTGCTCCCGGTCACGGTCTTTTCGGCGCCTGGGCGCCTCCCGTGGGAAGCAGGGTGTCGCTGACAGGACCCGACGGCGGATCATGGGACGGGAGAGGTTCATTTCCTCAAAACGGCAGGCTTTCCATAGAGACTCCAGGGACCCACACAACTGTCTTTGTGGATATCGAAAACCGCCCCGGAGGCAGAGTGGTCATTTGGCAAAACGGGATGCGGCCCGAAATAGCGGCCAGGGTCGTTCGCCCACTCGGCGGTTCAGGTCGCTTTCTCGGGACAGTATTCCAGGAGTGCGGCAGGATCAGGGCCAATCACCCCGGAGTCATCGACATCAGCACCTCGGCCGACGGAATTACAGGCGGGTTTCAGATACTGCCGCTGGAGCACGCGGCGTCGCCCGAAATGCACTACGCCTGGGATCTGACACAGTGGCTCATAGTAGGCCCGTTGAAGGGCGCCGGTCTTCTTCGTGGATCCGTTCCGCTCTTTTCGGGGGAACTTGTACCTGGTGTTCACAAAGGGGAAGATTTATGGGATTTATGGTCCACATATGGCAGAAAACCTCTGGTGCTGGCCCGTCTGGAGGGAGGGCCGTGGGAACAGATGCCTGTTTCGGAGGGTCGCAACGACGACGGTCTGAAAAAGATCACCCATATACGAATATATTATCCCTTTATCATGGAGCCGGGGGGGCAAAGCGAAACGTCACGATAAGCACTTCGCCGGCCCCCCGGATCACACCTGTTACTCTACGGTGACGCTTTTCGCGAGATTCCTCGGCTGGTCTATTTCGCATCCCCTGAGCCTTGCTACATGAAACGCCAGAAGCTGCAAGGGTATCACCGTGAGGAAAGGCGAAAACTCTTCATCGGTCCACGGGACCGATAGAGTCGATCCCACGTGTTTGCCTATGAGCCTGTCGCCGTCGGTGTGGACTGCAATAATGGGCGCGTTTCTAGCCTTCGCTTCCTGAATGTTGGAAAGTGTTTTTTCGTATAGCCTGTCCCTGGGAATTACCGTTACAACCGGTACATCCGGCTCCAGAAGGGCTATCGGCCCGTGTTTCATCTCCCCCGCGGCGTAAGCCTCTGCGTGAATATAGGATATCTCCTTGAGCTTCAGGGCTCCTTCCAGAGCTATGGGAAAAGATATGCCCCTTCCCAGGAACAGGAAGTTTTCCTTTTTGTCGTAGATCTCCGCAACGGAGATCGCTTCTTCTTCCCTTTCCAGAGCCAGCTCCACCTTGTACGGTATCTGCAGAAATTCGGCGACCAGTCTTTCTTCCTCGTCACACGCAAGTGTTCCCCGAAGGCGGCCCAGAAACATCGCCGTAAGAAACAGAGCCGCCACCTGACCGGTGAACGTCTTTGTGGCGGCAACACCTATCTCGGGCCCCGCCTTGAGCAGCAACACGCTGTGGACTTCGCGTGCGAGAGTGGAGCCCCTTGCGTTGGTAACTGCCATACAATGCGCGCCTTCAGCTCGCGCCTTTCTCTGGGCGGCGAGGGTATCAGCCGTTTCACCAGATTGTGACACGAAAACCGCCAGGACGCCGCTGTCGCAGTGTACATGTCGATACCTGTATTCCGAAGCTATATCCACCTTAACATCCAGGTCGGTCCATTTTTCGAAAACTCTTTCGGCGACAAGAGCCGCGTAATACGACGTTCCGCATGCAATAATGTGTATCCTGTTCCAGCGGTTTACGGTCTCCAGGTTCCAGCCCAGCTCGGATTCCAGGTCGACCCTGCCGTCGGGCGTCCTTCCCTTGAGCGTTGACCTAAGAACCATTCCCTGCTCGTGTATTTCCTTGAGCATGTAGTGGGAATAACCAGATTTTTCGGCCATGGACACGTCCCACTCCACCTCGTGTACCTCTCTTTGCACCGGGTTGCCCGATTCATCCCATATTACGGCGCCACCCGTAGACAGTTCCGCTATGTCTCCCTCCTCAAGGTAGATCACCTTTCTGGTGTAGGGAAGAAAAGCCGGAATATCGGAAGCACAGAAGGATTCACCTTCGCCCAGCGCCACCACCAACGGCGCGCCTCGCCTTATGCAGTAGAGTTTTTCCGGGATGTCCTGTTGCACCACCGCCAGAGCGTAGGCTCCCTGCAGTCGTTTCTGAAGCGAGACCAGCGCCTCCAGCATATCGTTCCTGGCCGCAAAACATCTGGCGAGCATATGGACCACGACTTCCGTATCCGTCTCCGACAGGAACGAAACTCCGTCCCTTTCCAGTTCTTCCCTGAGATCGAGGTAGTTTTCAACGATCCCGTTGTGGACAAGCGCGAACTTGCCGCTTCCGTCCTTGTGAGGGTGGGCGTTGGCCAGCGTAACTCCACCGTGGGTCGCCCATCTTGTATGGCCTATGCCCTGCGTAGACTGAGGTTTCCGCTCCTCCACTATTCTGGCAAGGTCGGCAACCTTCCCCACTTCGCGGAAAACCTCCATTCCCCGCTCTCCCTTGAGAGCAAGGCCCGCCGAATCATATCCCCTGTATTCCAGTCTCCTCAAGCCATCGAGGAGAACGTCCGCAGCGTTGCGTGAACCAACATATCCTACTATCCCGCACATGATCCGGGATGGATACCACCTTTCATCTGTCCAGAAACGGGCCGCCCGGTTTTTTGTACCGGAAGTCGCCCTCCGGTTTTGTCGCCGGGCTTGCTGGTCCGCCCGCGGACCACCGGGGCATCCGCCGAATACTTCGATACTCCCCGGTCCTCGTCAACTGGTCGCATACCCAGTTCAGGCGCTGTTTTCATCCGCCTCTAACTGTCTCTCTAGAGACCCGCTTTCACCTCCCGCTCTCTCTCCTTACCTCTTCCAGAACTATATTCCTGAGGTCTTTTTCTCCAAGAGCCATGGCTACCGTGGCTCTAAGCCATGATTCCTTGGTCCCGCAATCAAATCGCCGGCCCCTGTACAGACAACCCCATACCGGTTCGTTCCCCAGCAATCCGCGAATGCCGTCGGTAAGCTGATATTCCCCTCCTGCGCCTCTGTTCATGTTTTTAAGGGCGGGGAAAATACCGGGAGTCAACACGTAGCGACCCATTATGGCCAATGTCGATGGGGCCCTGTCCCTGGAGGGTTTCTCCACGAGATCCAGTATTTCGAATACGCCGTCTCCGACAGGCTCAGCCTCAACTATGCCGTACCTGGAAACGTCTTCCTCCGGCACTTCCTCAAGTGCAAGTACCGAACCGCCGTGTTTAGCGTGAACATCAGCAAGCTGCGCAAGGATGGGAGCACACCCTTCCCCGGGAATCATAACATCGTCCGGCAGTATCACCCCGAAAGGCCCGTTCTCGCAGAACGGCTCGCCACAAAGGACGGCGTGCCCCAGGCCCAGAGGCTCGGATTGCCGTACATAGGCGAACCGGGCCATATCGCTTATCCGCCGGATCATCGCCATTTCCCCGGTTTTGCCCCTGGCCTCCAGCAGTTCCTCCAGTTCCCACGAGCGGTCGAAATAATCCTCTATGGAGCGCTTTCCCCTTCCGGTGACGAAAATGATGTCGCCGCAACCCGAGTTTACGGCTTCCTCGACCCCGTAGTGGATAAGCGGTCTGTCGATAAGTGGCAGCATTTCCTTGGGAATTTCCTTGGTGGCCGGGAGAAATCTGGTTCCGGCCCCGGCGGCCGGAAAAAGGCATTTTCTGACGGGTTTCACTTCAGCGTACGGCATGGACGTCTCCTCCCGCTGCTTTCAGCTCGGTACACGCCTCATTTATGGCGTCCTCCGTAAAGCGCACCGTTTTTTCCAGCAGCGACCGGTCCCTGGCCTCTACAAGTATCCTTACAAGCGGCTCCGTACCCGAGGGTCGGAGCACGATCCTGCCCACGCCTTCAAGACAGGTTTCCGCTTTTTCCACTGCCTCCGTCACGCGCCGCGACCCCAGTACGAATTGCTTGTCGGTCACCGGTACGTTTCGCAGGATCTGCGGGTACCTGCTGAAACGGTCGACAAGGCTGTTCATGTCTTCACCCAGGTCCTCGCAGGCCTTGAGGAAAAGGAGAGCCGTGCAGGGCCCGTCTCCGGTCGCAGCGAATCCACTTGCGATTATATGCCCCGACTGTTCGCCGCCCAGGCCGCATCGTGAACGTTTCATTGATTCCAGCACGTAGCGGTCGCCTACCGGGCACCTGAAAACCTTTATTCCCTCTTTCGCCAGGTGCTCCTCAAGCGCCATGTTGCTCATTATCGTCGCCACAACACCCGACCCCAGTTTTCCGTTGCCATGCATCCATCGGCCAAGGACCCACAGCATGATATCTCCATCGAGGATCCTGCCCTTTCCATCGGTAAACAGAACTCTGTCGGCGTCACCGTCGAAAGCCAGTCCGCAGTCGAATCCTCCTTCGACGACCCTTTGAGAGAGTCCCTCCATAGACATAACACCGAAACCCTCATTTATGTTCAGACCGTCCGGTTCAACGCCAATGGTCTCTACGGATTTCAGGCAATTCCGAAATATCCCGGGGGCGACCCTGAAAGCCGCGCCCTGGGCGCAATCCATGCATACGTTCATGGAGCGCATCATTTTTTCGGGTGCGATCATTCGCTCCAGCCAGGCGGAGTAAGGTTCCATGGCGTTCTCGATCCCGCGAACACGGCCAATGGAAGCGCCTGTAGGGCGCCAGTCATCAACCAGCGTATCTCCGAACGCGTCTTCGATCGCGGCCTCTTCGGCGTCGGACAGCTTGCAGCCGTTTCCGTCAAGAAATTTGACGCCATTGTATTCCGCAGGATTATGCGACGCGCTTATGACCGCGCCTCCCTGGCACTTCAGTTCTTTCGCGGCAAAGCTTACGCCGGGTGTAGGGGCGACCCCCAGAGAAATAACTTCCGCTCCCGCCGAAGTCATTCCGGCCGCCAGAGCCGCTTCAAGCATCTCTCCCGAACGTCGCGTATCTCTTCCCACTGCCACCGCGGGGCGTGAATAACCCTTGCCGATGAGATGCATGACATACGCCCGGCCCAGTCTCAGGACCATTTCAGGGGTAAGCAGGCCCCTGTTGGCCACGTCTCGCACCCCGTCGGTTCCGAAAAGGCATCTGACGGGCTGTTTTTTCTGATTCAAGCAATTCATCCTTTCCTTAGGCAATGAAAAGTATTACTGTGCGGCGCCTGTATCAGCAGTTACAGTTACCTCGGGGGGGTCTATGCTGACCAGCGACACTCCCCTCAACAGTGTCCTGTACTGAACCGGTGCAGGTATCCTCGTTGAAACAAGGTTGGTAACGTCGACAAAAAGCTCGACCGGCCTTCCTCCGCTCTCGGCTCTGTCAAGTGCAGAGGGAGCGCCCTCAAGGAGCACGCTCGCTGAAGGAGGGTCGACGCTCCAGGACGGATAGATGCTCGTTCCCTGTACATTGACCGGGATATGGCCGTATCTCCGCGTCTCTATCCGGGGAGCCAGTATAACCTTGACGCGAACTGTATTCTGCCCAACAACTTCGACCTCTTCAACAGGGCTTGTGACCTGTATGACTTTTGTCATATCCTCCCTGAGGCCTGTAACATCCAGAGGACCTACTTTAACCTTTTCCACGGTCTCAAGCACTTCCATTGGCCCCTGCACCTTTACCGAAGGCGGGTCGAGCGCCACGGCTTCCACACGGAAATCCTTGTCGGGCTCACCCTCGATTTCCACGGAAACATCAACACTTTTTCTCGGAAAACCCTTTATGAGAACGTAGGAAAACGTTACCTGCTGCGGGTTCGACACAATGCCCGAGCTGTCCTGGCCGGCCGCCGGAACGGAAACAGGGAGAGTAAGGCTGGTCCCCGATTCAAGCTCCTCCAGTGTGGGAGACACCAGAGCACGATTAATGGAGACAAGGGCTTTCTCCGCGCCTTTCAGAACAACCGTGTCGGGATCGAACCGCACGGATTCAAGGCGATACCCCGGCGGAAGCCCCGAGATCACTTCCAGCCCCACTGGTACGGATTTAGCCGCCATCCTGACCAGTTCCATCTGTATAGTGGATGGTGCTACCTCTATGAGCCGCAACCCTGACGGCGTGAATATCTGCACTGGAACATAATGTATACCCGCTTCGAGGTCCGCAAGGTCCACCTGACACGTTATGGATTCCGGCCCCTTGTTAGCTATGATGTCACGATTACCGGCCACCTGTACATCGACTTCCCTGATGTCGACGCTGATCGAAAGTTCAGCGGGAGCATTGAGATATTCGAGGGGCACCCTGTAGCTTCGAACCACTTCCGTAGAACGGTCGGCGGCAACGTAGTACCACAGAAAGGAAGCGACCAGAACGGAAACGACCTTGAGAAACGTTTTGGAGGCGAGAAGCCGGTCTATCTGCCGTATCATGCGTCGTCTCCTCTTTTCCACAAAGGCTTGAGTTCGCTTTTAAGAGTGGCTATCAGGCCAACCTCCCTGGGAGCGGCCGAAAAATAGTGGAACAGCAGTTTCCTGATCTGGGCTTCCTTCAGTTCTCTGGAGAGATGACCGTTCACCGCGAGAGCAATCTCGGCACGTTCTTCCGAAACCACCAGGGACATTGCGTCAGAAACCTCGGTTATGCCCAGCGCCGCACGGTGGCGGGTTCCTATCCACCGCGAAAGGTTGCTGTTTTCAGTCAACGGAAGGTAGCAGGCCGCCGCTATCACGCTGTCCCTGTCGAGAATAACCGCACCGTCATGAAGAGGGTTCCCGGGCCAGAAAAGCGATACCACAAGATCCTGGGAAATTCCGCCCCCTATCTGAACGGCTGAACCCCAGAAATCCTTAAGGCCGGTATCCCTCTGGAAAACCAGAATCGCCCCTATCCTCCTGTTCTGAAGCAACAGAAGGGCCCTGGTTATCTCTTCAGTCAGCCGCAGGGCGGCTTCCTCTGTCTGCCTTCGCCTCAAAATGTTCCCCCGGCCGAGTTCTTCCAGCATCCTCCGCAGTTCCGGCTGAAAAACGATAGGTATGGCTATGATTATGACTCCCAGAAGTTTGCCCAGTATCCATGAAAGGGCTTCCAGGTGTATCAGCCGCGCAACGGCCGCAAGCGCGCCAAGAACCAGAAGACCCTTGACCAGCTGCATGGCCCGGGTATCGATGAGCAGAAGCAAAAGGCGATAAAGAATAAAAGCTATAACCGCGATATCAATGAAATCCTGCCACCGTACCGCCTCAAGCATACCCGCCATCCCAGCAGACTCCTTTCGGGAACATTACTATATTATTTTAACATTCATGTAAGGCGAAGTGGCGGCGGCCAGCATGGCCCCGTAATCAGGGTTGAAAGCAACAATGTCACCCAGGCCGGGATCGGTCAGAGACTGTTCGGCGTCCATGGTGAGGTGGTCGCTCGAAGCTCCCAGTATTTCGAGGCCGCTGTCTTCGGGTGTAAGGCCTTCGGGCCGTATATCCTGTCTGCCCATTCCCGCTATGACCCTTAGCCTTTCACCCCTGTCCCTGAACTCGGGATAGTTACCGAAGGCGTCCGCACCAATATCTCCTATGGGTCTGCTGGGTTTCCTTCGTCTTTCGATGATCTCGGCCTCGATTTTTACCGCCTCGCGGCTTAGATAGGGTATTTCCCTGTTCCGGGTAACATCTGTTCCCAGAAGGATACCCTCTCCCACTCGCAGTTGATTGACTCTCGAAGGCATTTCGCCGCGTTCGAGGAGCACAAGAGATGATGTGGCCCCTCCGGAAACCGTCTCCAGTTCTCTCCCTGTCTCCGAAGCGATCCTTTCTCCAGTTTCTATCAACATCGTAATGTTTTCTACCGTGGGCAACACTCCCGACAGGCAACCGAAATTGCTGCCTACTCCCGCCAGACGCACATGACGTGACGCATTGAGAGCATCGGTCATGGGCCCGATGTCATCGGGCCACAGGCCCTCCCTCAGATCGCCTGTGTCTATCATGACGAGCACGCTTTTCGAAACACCGGTCGAGGCGCATATTCTGTCAAGCATCATCACCGATTCGGGCATTGAAACGAGGAGCACGTCGGCCAGTTCCGCTGCTTCCTTCATTTCGCTGGGCATGGGTATCCTCAGCAGCATCAGCGGTAGCGAAACACCGCTCTTCCTGAGTCGGCGCAGGTTGGCGGTTCTGCTGTCGGCAAGACCCACGCAACCTCCATCGGCCATTGCCCTTGCTACTTCGGGAATTGCACACAGACCCTTGGTTACACCCCAGACGTCTATTCCTTCGTTGCTGCATAAAGCAACTGTTTTTTCGGTATTTTCGCGAATCAGTTTTGTTGAAAGGACCATTCGCGGGTACATGGAAACACTCCTCCCCCTTTTATTTTCCTCTCAGCTTTCTCAGAAGGGCCAGGTTCCTGACATCCCCCGAAGCCTTTTTGGGCGTCTCCAGAATGCACGGGACTTCTTCCCAGAAGGGGTCGTTGATAATGAGGGAAAAAACCTGTACACCTATATGCCCGTCCCCAAGATGCTCATGCCGGTCTGTCCTGGCTCCTTTTTCGGCTTTGGAGTCATTCAGATGCCAGCACAACGGCTTTCCGGGATCGAACAGGTTCTCGAACCGGGCCTTCAGCCTTTCGTACGCCTCCTTCGTCCGCAGCTCGTATCCGGCCGCGAAAAGGTGACACGTATCCAGGCATACACCCAGTCTGTCCGGAACCGAAACATTATCTATGATCTCCGCCAGGTCTTCCAGCCTGTCACCGAGCGTGTCGCCCTGACCGGCCATCGTCTCCAGAAGCACCCTCGCGCGCGTTTCCACCGAGTGCTTGAAAACCTCCTCCAGCCCGGACGCTACAAGTTCAAGGCCCCTTTCCTTCCCCGCCCCCCTGTGGGAGCCGGGATGCAGGACAAGGGAATCTATACCTAACTGTCCACACCTCTCCAGTTCGTCGGAAAGCGAAAGAATGCTTTTCCTTCTTACGTTCTCCTCACCCGCCAGGTTGATCAGGTAAGAAGCATGGGCGGTAACGGAACGGACAGAACTTTTCGCCCATGTCCTCAGAAATCTATCGCAGACCTGATCCGGAAGCGGATCCGATCTCCACTGAAGCTGATTTCGCGTGAAGATCTGGATAGCCTCGCAACCAAGTTCTTCTCCGCGCTCGATCGACTTCCACAGCCCTCCCGCTATGGACATATGAGCCCCTAGCAGGGCCATAGTAAACCCTGCCTCATCAGCCGCAACAGCCTCCACAGTATCCTTGCGCTCGCTCCCCATATCACGTGACCGTTCCCGACAGGGAAGCTGGGATACATGAAGGACCGGTCTCCGTACCAGCCCCATTTCATTTCAGGCGCCGCCGCGAGATCCGACAGCCCCACATCGATCACGATCCGCACCTCACCGGGATCGAAACGGATCATATCCGCACGAAAGTCAGTTTCAAGAATACATATAACGGGAAAAATAACGAAATCACTGGAAAAAGTGCATTCCCTGGGCAAAAGACCCATCACTTTGACCGAGGAATCCGGAATACCGAGTTCTTCATACATTTCCCTGAGGCATGTCTGTACGGGTCCCCGGTCGGCGGCTTCCCTGGCCCCGCCCGGAAACCCCACCTCACCGGGGTGCCTTGAAAGCCCCCGGGCCCGTTCGAGGCACAGAATCCGGGTATCGCCTCCGTCTTTGAAAAGAGGGAGCGCCACAGCGCTCTGCCTCTTCTCTGCCGGGGGAATATCTCTCCATGACGGCCCCGGGCCGAAATCGGGGGTTTCAGAAGACGGGAAGGTTTTCATGACCCGGAATGGAGCCTCACTTTTCCCCTGTACACAACACCCCTGCTCCCGTCCACTGTCACGACCACATCAGGTTCAAGGGCTGCAAGTGCGCCTTTGGCGTTGACTATGCACGGTATCCTGAATTCAAGCGAAACGATAGCGGCGTGACATGTGAGACCGCCTTCCTCCGTAACGACAGCGGCGGCCTTTCTCATCGCGGGGATATAGTCGCGATCGGTCTGGCGGACCACAAGGACATCTCCATCTCTGGTGTTTTCCACGGCTTCCCTGGCTGTAAGAGCCCTTACAACCCTTCCGGACGCATCTCTGTTCAAAAGCGAGAGTCCGGTGACCAAAACCTTGCCCACCGTAAGAACCTCTATCGTGTTGGTCGTTCCCTTCATGCCAACGGGTACTCCGGCGGTCGCCACTACAAGATCACCTTCCTCGAGAAAGCCTTTTTCGAGAGCACGTTCCATAGCTTCCGAAAGCGCCGACTCCAGGTCTTGCTCACGGGAGCATAGCAGAGGTATGACTCCCCAGACCAGGGTCAGCATTCTCAATGTTCTTTCCGAGGGCGTGGCTCCAATGATCGGCGCCGCCGGCCGGTACTTGCTTACCATCTGCGCCGTGCTTCCACTCTGGGTAAGCGAAAGTACGGCCCTGGCTTTCATCCTGTCGGCTATTGATCCCGCGGCGTTGCTTACGGCGTCCTCAACCCTTTCGGTATTCGAATACGGCTGCATACGGGCGGAGGGCAAAGGAAAGGCCTCTTCGGTCCTTTCTATGATGCGGGCCATGGTAGACACCGACTCCCCCGGCCAGGCGCCGCTCGCCGTTTCTCCTGAAAGCATCAGTGCGTCGGCCCCGTCCAGAACGGCGTTGGCCACGTCGCTTGCCTCCGCTCTTGTGGCTCTCGGATTGCGGATCATGGAATCCAGCATCTGCGTGGCGACGATAACCGGTTTGCCCTGGGAACGGCACAGAGAAATGATGCGTTTCTGAACCACCGGAACGTCTTCGAGCGGTATCTCTACGCCGAGGTCGCCTCTGGCCACCATCACGGCGTCTACGACCTCGACTATCTCTTCCAGATTATCCACGGCCTGTCGGGTCTCTATCTTGGCCACGACGCGCAGACGACCTTCCATTTCTTCGATCACGCGCCTCGCGGACATCACATCGTCTCTGGAGCGCACGAACGAAAGAGCTATGTAATCCATTTCGCGGTCTATGGCCCATCTGACATCGTCTTTATCCTTTTCGGTCAATATAGGCAGTGAAAGCGCGCCCCCCGGTATGGAGACGCCCTTCCGTTCCCCCAGTTCTCCTCCGGTCACCACTTCGGTCCATACGCCTTCGGCGCACTGTTTTTCAACCCTGAGGCTGATGGTTCCGTCGTCGATGAAGATCATGTCTCCCGGATTCAGTTCCCGGGCGAGGTTTTCGTAGTCCACGTAGATGCGTTCGGAAGTTCCTTCTCCCGCCCCCGGGACAAGCAGGATACGGTCACGGAATTCAAGAAAAACCCCGTTTCCTCCGCGTATCTTTCCGGTCCTGATCTCCGGACCCTTGGTGTCGATCATCGTGGCCACCGGTCTGCCCAGATCCTTCTCGAGTCGTCGGACACTTTCGAGATTTGCTCCATGGGTCGAATGGTCGCCATGGCTGAAATTGAAACGGGCCACATCCATGCCGCGCAGGGCCATGGATCTCATAACGCCGTAATCGCTGCAGGACGGGCCCAGAGTGCATACTATTTTAGCTCTCTTCATCTTCTCCCTTTCCGCTGTCGAGGTCGCCATGCGCAGTGAGAACTCTGGCCCTGCCCCTGATCTTCATGGCAGATGTAAATTCCGTGAACTGCGCTATCCAGACCTCTCCTGCGTCAAGTTTCTCCGAATGGGCGAACCTGGTCTCCTGTCCCCTGGTAAGACCTATCACCGACACCCCGTTTTCCAGCGCCTTCACAACGATAAAATCCGAGCTCACAGACGACTTTCCATTCTGCTCTTCTCTCATGGTCTCGCCTCCGTTCTCCGGTCTCGTGATCGTTCCGTTACTATATTACTTCAACGGCGCCCCCGGACATGGCGGCAACCGTTTCCGAAAACGGTTTCGAGGGATCCACCTTGAGATCTCTCGGCCTGATTATGGCGCAGAATCCGTCCTTGCGTATCTCCACAAGTACTCCCGCGCTGCCCGGGTAGCCTTTTAGTTCCCTGTATACGTTTCTGAAGCGCTCCGTTTCCTCCGGCCCGTCGAGGCCCACTCTCAGGCGAACCCACCGATTGGCTGACTTTTCGAGTTCCAGGGCCGACACGAACGAATCCACGATAATGTTCAATCCGTCACGGTCTCTCGGCGATCCCTTGACCAGGTAGGGGCTTCCTTTTTGCGGCGGCTCCTTCAGGGCCGCCCACATCCTGGGAAAACATACGCCTTCTATTTTTGCCTCTCCGTCCTCCAGTTCCACTATAGCCATCTTCTCTCCTTTTTTCGTGTACTTTTCCTCAACACCCACGACAAGACCAGCAACAATTGCAGGGATCTTTTCCTGTTTCCAGAATGAAAGGTCGGAGATACTGCACGTCACGTATGGAGCAAAAACATCCCTGTACTGGTCGTAGGGATGTCCCGAAATGTAAAGCCCCGTTGCATCTTTTTCCATCTGCATCCGTGTATGGAAATCGTAATCATCCGTTTCCACAAGTGCGGGAGTTTCATCGACATCGTCATCTACGAGATCAAGCAGCGAACGCTGTCTGCCGTCGGACGACTTTCTCTGGACGATCTCTATCATCGAGCCCATGGACTCCATGCACTGTCTGCGGTTGCCGGATACCCCGTCGAAAGCGCCGGCCCTCACCAGGTTCTCAACGACTGCCCTGTTTACGGTCCTGAGGTCGACCCTGTTGATAAAATCCCACAGGCTGCTGAAAGGGCCTTTCCTTCTTTCCTCCAGAATGGCTTCCACCGCGGTATGTCCCACCTTGGCGACGGCGTTCAACCCGAACAGCACCACGTCTCCATCCACAGAAAAATTGGCCATGGACCGGTTGATGTCGGGGGGTAATATGTCTATGCCCGCATCTTTCAGGGTACGTACGTACCGACCCAGTACATCCAGTTTTGAATGTATCTGGCTGGACAGAAAGGCCGCATAGAACTCCACCGGGAAATGGGCCTTCAGGTACGCGGTATGAAAACTGACCATGGCGTAGGCCGTACTGTGTGACTTGTTGAAACCGTATCCCGCAAATTCCTGGATGATATCAAAAAGATGCTCGGCCCTGGAACGGTCCACGCCGTTGGACAGGCAGCCCTGAACAAAACTGACCCGCTCCTTTTCCATGACCTCCACTTTCTTTTTCCCCATGGCCCTTCTGAGAAGGTCGGCCTGACCGAGACTGTATCCCGCTATGGTCGCAGCCGCCTGCATTACCTGTTCCTGGTAAAGGATGATCCCGTAGGTCTCGGACAGAACGTTCTCCAGTTTCGGGTGCAGGTATTGAATTTCTTTTCTGCCGTGCTTGCAGTCGATATATGTATCCACCATGCCGCTTCCCAGCGGTCCCGGCCGGTAAAGAGCGAGAACCGCTATAAGGTCCTCGAAAGAATCGGGCCGCAGTCTTCTGAGCAGTTGCCTCATGCCTGAGGATTCAAGCTGAAATACTCCCAGGGTGTCCCCCCAGCAAAGTAGATCGAAAGTCTTCGGGTCGTTCAGCGGCAGGTCGTACAGGTCGGGCGCGACCCTGGAGTTCTGCCGGATATTCTCCAGAGCGTCCTCTATCAGAGACAGCGTCCTCAACCCCAGGAAGTCCATCTTTACCAGTCCCAGCTTTTCCACGGGCTCCATTGCAAACTGCGTTACCACCTGGTTATCGCCAATCCTGCGCACCGGCATCGTGTCCATAAGGGGCTCCGGTGTGATCACAACGCCCGCAGCATGCTGGGAGCAGTGCCTGGCCAACCCCTCCATGCTGGAAGCGAAATCGAGTAGCCTCTTGACTTCCGGTTCCTGTTCGTAGCGCTGGGCCAACTCCGGCGCCTGTTCCATGGCCTCGCCAATATCCCTGGCCGTCGGGGGGATAAGCTTGGCCACCTTGTCCACATCGGAATAGGTCATATCAAGAGCCCTGCCTACATCCCTTACGGCGGCCTTGCTCTTCATGCGGTCAAACGTGATTATCTGAGACACACGTTCCCTGCCGTATTTTTCCACGATCTTCTCAAGGACCTGTTCTCTTCTCTTGTCTGAGATGTCGGTGTCGATATCGGGCATGCTGATACGCTCCGGGTTCAGAAACCGCTCGAAAAGAAGGCCGTAGCGCAGGGGATCGATCTCTGTGATATCCAGAGCCCACGCCGCCACCGAACCCGCCGCCGAACCTCGGCCGGGCCCCACGGGTATGTGTTCCGCCTTTGCGGTCCTTATGATATCGGCGACAATGATGAAATATCCGGCGAATCCCATTTCTCGTATAACGTTAAGTTCGTAACGCAAACGATCGACATATTCAGCGGGAACGTTTCCCTCGAAACGATTCGAAAGTCCATCTTCCGCCATTCGCTGCAGCATCGATTCAAGGCTTTCCCCCTCCGGCACGTCTACCCTGGGAAGCCTGAACTGACCGAATGTGAAATCGACTTTGCACCTTTCCGCTATCGCCACGGTGTTTTCAAGCGCTTCGGGTAGTTCCGCGCCGAACAGCGCCCACATCTCCTCCGGCGAACGCAGATAGAAGTCATCACCCGAAAACCTCATCCTTCCCGGCGTATTGACGGTGGAATTCGTCTGCACACAAAGCAGAACATCGTGCCAGGAAGCATCCGAGGCGTTCAGATAGTGGGCGTCGTTGGTAGCCACCAGGGAAATACCGGTTTTTTTCGAAAGTTCGATAAGGCCCTTGTTGGCGACAGCCTGTTCCGGCAGACTGTTGTGCATGACCTCCAGAAAAAAACTCTCTTTTCCGAAAATGTCACTGTACAGCCCCGCCCTTCTCAAGGCCCCTTCCTCGTCATTGTCAAGGAGCAGGCTGGGTATCTCCCCCGCCAGACAGGCCGATGAAGCAATAAGGCCTTCAGAATATGACGCAAGCAGATCGTGGTCGACACGCGGTTTGTAGTAGAAACCGTCGGTATTGGCTATGGAGACCAGTTTTACCAGATTCTCATACCCCTTGTCGTTTTCGGCCAGAAGCAGCAGGTGATAATTCCTGCCGGAGCGATCTTTTCTGGTGTGGCCTCTGGGGTCTACATAAACCTCGCAACCGATAACGGGTTTTACACCCGCATTTTTACAGGCTTCGTAGAATTCGATAACCCCGTACATGACTCCGTGGTCGGTAAGCGCAACGGCCGGGGAGCCCCACGAAGCAGTTTTTTCCGCAAGCTCTTTGCACCTGATAGCCCCGTCTAGCAAACTGTATTCCGAGTGAACGTGCAGATGTACGAAGGGTTTATCCATCCCCATTCTCCTCCTCGGAAACGGGGTGTTCCTCCCCGGCTTCTTCCCGGACCGTCAGTATATCGGCGTTGAAAAGGCTTACGACCTCCTGAACCGCTCCGTTCACCGGCCGGGCCGCGGGGGGCTTTTCTTCTCGACGGGACTGTCTTCTTCCGCTTTTGGAAACGGATTCAAACAGAGGGCCCCCGGGTTCGGGGTCGGCGACCTCTGAACCCTCGCTGTCGTCTCCGGTCACTGGGTCGGACACCGCAAAGGACCTGTCACCGCAGCACACTGTAACAGAGATGTCTCCCAGCGCGTCCCGGGCCAGTGAATGGACACAGCTTCTTGCCTTTCCGGGCTTCAGCAGTTCATATGCGAACCGGTTGCTTTCAGGAACAGCTATAGTGACCGTTCCATCTTCAACATACACTTCCGCACACAACAGGGCTGCAGCCAGTTGCGGATCCGATCCCTCCATCGTTTCAAGCGAATCGCCCCATGGCGTAGTCGTTTCTTTGCCCGGGGCTTTCGTCCCGGTTTTTTCTTCAGCACTTTTTTGAGGGGTTTCATGTTTGCCGGCTTTATCTGGATTTTCCAGTCCTGGTACAGGTATTACGTCTTGATCGGACGTTTTGTCGAGACCTGCGGGTTTCGACGGAGCGGGTTTTCTCAGGCTCTCAAAGAAACCCGAAAGCAAACCCCCGGCCACATCCGACTTGAGACCCATTCTGGACCTGCCTATCATCGACGCCGAAAACTCCATGGCCTTCCAGAGCGAATCCGTTTCCCAGGCATTGGCATTGTCCCTGACATATGCCGCCTCATCTTCACCCAGTGGCAGAACCGCAAGCACTTTGTCGCCCCATTTGGCGACGCTCCACATATCTCTGCACAGGACGAACATGCCTTCCATAAGCCTCTCGGGCGTCAGCCCGCTTGAGAAAAGGGTCTGAATCCGCACAAGCCCCTCTGCTCCTCCTTCAAGCAGCGCGTCCATGAGAAGCTCCATATCCCTTCGGCTACCTCCACCGAACAGTGTCCTTACCGTCTGCAGGGAAAAGTCGCCTTCCTTCAACGACAACGCCTGCTCCAGCAGCGAAAGTGCATCTCTCATGGAGCCGTCTCCCTGTCGCGCTATCTCCCAGTAGACGGCGTCGTCGAATGACGCACCCTCCTGTTCTCCTATATCGCGAACGAGACTCGCTATCACCGCCGAAGCTATACGGTGAAAGGGAATATGCTGACACCTTGAGCGAATGGTCACGGGCACCTTGTGAGGTTCAGTGGTGGCCATTATGAAAACCACAGAAACGGGCGGCTCCTCAAGTGTTTTGAGCAGGGCGTTGAAAGCGTGGTCCGTCAACATATGGACCTCGTCGATTATGTATATTTTGTATCTCGACGAAAAAGGAGCAAGGCAGACGTGCTCCTTAAGTTCCCTGACTTCGTCGATGCCCCGGTTGGAAGCACCGTCGATCTCTATGACGTCCAGACTGTCGCCGCCCGTTATGGCGCGACAGTTGTCACACTGCCCGCAGGGCTCACCGTCTTCTCCCGGGTCAGTGCAATTCAGCAATTTGGCGACAAGTCGAGCGACCGTCGTCTTGCCGCTTCCGCGGGGGCCCGAAAAAAGGTAGGCGTGTCCGGGAGAACCTGTAGTGATTTCCTTTTTCAGGACCGCCACCGCGGTGTCCTGACCCAGGACTTCGGAAAACCGCTGCGGTCTGTATCGTCTGTAAAGTGAAATATGCATGCCTTCGCCTCGCTTTCGGCCTTCCATTATGCCTACTGAAGGTATTTTCCCATTGGATGTGCGATCTTCGCGTTCTGTAGCACGGCCAGAAGAGACTCCCTGAGACCATCCAGGGATTCCAGACCGAATCGTTCGACGTCGTCGAGGGTTGCTACTACACTGCGGCCCACCCGAAGCACCCTTGAACCCGCGTGATCCATTACCTGTATGTCGTAGGGAGCCAGTTCCATCTGAAAAGATTCATCGAGTATATCGGCCGCCCTGGTCAGTCTTTCCGCCGCGGCCACGGTTTCCGGGCATGCCCAGACCGGATCGCCGTCGATCCGGAGTTCGATATATCCGTCTTTTCTTGATACATCGGTTCTGAGCAATTTGAGAGAGTCCTTTCTGTGGAGAGGCCAGCCGTTCCTCCGGATGGAATCCACAAGATATCCTATTCGCTCTTTAGTGTCGGGATGGTCCATGTATATGCCCGGATCGACCCATGGATGTTTGAGCTGTTCCTCGGACAGTCGCTCCATTACCGTAACCATCCCGGCCGGGCTGTAGCCGGCTGAATTAAGCTTGTCCAGTCCTCCGAGGTCGGCCTCCCTTTCCAGATCGCGGCTGTAGCTGTTCATTATCGCCACCTGGGCCAGGTTCGCCAGGACGGGGGCCGCTCCCTGCCCCTTGCTCGCTACTATCACCAACAGAGCCGCCAGCGAAAGTTTCTGGTTCCTGGCCACCTGAGTCATGATGTGGTTTTTGTCCGTATGGGTCAGTTCATGGGCTATTATGCCCGATAATTCGTCGTCACTTCGGCAGAAATCGATCATTCCTGACGTAAGATATACAAGCCCTCCTGGAATGGCGAAAGCGTTGGGCGTCTCCTCCTGTACGATCCTGACTTCATAGGGGAGATCTCTTTCCGTATATGGGAGAAGTCTTTGTAGAAGCATGGATGTTCTGGCAACCACGGCAGGGTCGCACACAAGTTCCCAGTGTTCCTCTATCTGCCTGGAGACCTGTTCGCGAAGCTTCTCCTCGCGGGATCCCATGCCTTTGTCTTCGGAAGGTTCGGCGGGGTGAGCCGCGAGAATCAAAAACAGAAACAGGCACAGAAACGCAGCTAGAAGTCTTTTCACAGCCGTCGTCGGTCCTTTCTTTTCGGGCGGGGTGGGTTGAAAACCAAAACGTACGCCCTTTCGAATGTAGTGTAACGGGGTCGGGCGCAAAAAGCGAATGGAAAAAAGGGAGATTTCGGAAGAGTGCTAAATGCGGTCTTTCCTTGTTGCCAACAGGTCGGCCAGTCCCGACGTCAGGGTCTCAAGCAGACACGCGACATCTTCGTACGATCGTCTGGAACCGCCGAAGGGATCGGGAACTTCTTTCACGGGACCCCCGCCGCCCGCCAGGCCTCCCAGAAGGTAAACGGATCCGGCGTGTTCGGGAAAACGCGAGACCAGATCGTCTGCGTGCCTTCGCGTCATGGCGATGATAAGCGTATCCGGAGTAATTTCAAGGGCGTCCACCCGCGACGCTCTGTGGTCCGACAAATCTATTCCTCTTTGCCCCATGACCTCGACCGCCAAGTCGGAGGCCGGCATACCGGCAACGGCGCATATTCCCGCGGAACCTGTGCGAAAAAGGGAACAGAGGTCCCGTTCCCGAAGCTGACGATCCATCAGGGCCTTCGCCATGGGGCTTCGGCAGGTGTTGCCGGTACAGACGAAAAGGATGAACCGGGGTTCTTCCAGCATTGTCGGCGGGGGTCTCAATCCAGTTTTTCGACAAGGACCCGTGGCATTAGTTCCTCTACGGCCTCTCTTCCCCTTACACCCTTTTCGATGTGCCGCGAGTTTTCCCATGCACAGGCAGTGGCAAAACGGATGGTGTTTTCAACGTCCATCTGTTCTTCGCGGGCTATGACCATACCGGATATCAGCGCCTCGTCGGCCCCGAAGAGCGAAACCAGACCCTTGCGCTCGAACTCTGCAAGGAAGATGCCCTCCGGCGTAAAAAACACTTCTCCATAAGACCTGTAAGAGGTTACCGCCCATTCGACCCCGTGATCATGGACTGTAGAAACAACCTCTATAAGGTTATCCAGGGTGGTCAAGGCTATGCCCGCCATTCGGGTCATGAACCTGTGATCGATCTTGGCGATCGCCGGACCCGCCTCCAGCGCCTCCAGAAGCGGAGGCCCCGCGGCGTCCAGAACGGCGGGGATGTCCATTTTTCGCGCTCTCGTAACAAGTTCTCTGTAGAAATCATGAGGAACACCAGGCGGAAGCGAGCCACCCATGACCACCAGTCTGGCCCTGCGCAACATCCTGTCGTAGTTCGCAAGGAACCTCTCCAGGGCTTCCTCGGATACATAGGGTCCGCCCTCGGCTATTCCGGTCTCGACGTGACCAACCTCATCCACAATGTAGACATTGGTCCTGGTTTCACCCTTGACGTGAACGAAATTCGTAGTTATGCGCTTGCGCCGGAGGGCGTCTCTGATGTATTCCCCATTGAATCCGGCCAGAAACCCCATTGCTGCGTTTTCGTAATCAAGCTGCGACAAAAGAAGTGAAGCGTTGATACCCTTTCCTCCCGGTGTACGGTCCACGCTGCTGGTTCTGAACCATCCCCCCGGGCGAAACTCGGGAACGATATATTCTTCGTCAACCGCCGGATTTAGGGTAACTGTAACAATCATCAGGACGCCTCCCCGCAGCTTTGAGTCACAACCGGTTACCTGTCGCCTGGATCAGATCCGAAAACACACAATATCTCAGGAAATGAAAGACCGGGCTTCCTCAGATGTAGCCGGTCTTATAGAGCGCAATACGGATCCCTTTTTGAGTTCCAT
>Ga0272441_10005450_pt1 | contig 22081 bp, 9 predicted proteins | sample SSMProp6N_FD_193582 | JGI IMG/M metagenome (GOLD analysis project Ga0272441, IMG submission 193582) | Marine sediment archaeal communities from Little Sippewissett salt marsh, Falmouth, MA, United States - SSM-Prop-6N | ecosystem: Environmental > Aquatic > Marine > Wetlands > Sediment ... | reverse complement strand
CAAAACAATCTCCTGCAGATAGTGACGCAGCCATGCTTGGGCCAGCGGGGAATTGGAGCGCGCCGCGCGCTTGATGCGCGGCGCCAGACGCTGCAACTTGGCCCGCGTCGCTCGACCCGCCTGAGGACGCTTGCGAGGGGGCACCACGAACGGGGCAAGCCAGTCCAGCTCAGGGGCTTCCGGCCATTCCAGGTTTGCCAGCAGTTCGGGCCGTATACAGAGGATCATGACGCGACAGGGCGCCTCGCGAAGCGCGAACGCGTGCGGTTCCCACAGGCCCGAAAGCCATACTTGGCCGGGCCCCAGCGTGGCGTCCAAGTCCTCGTAGTAGCGCGTCATCACGCCGGACAGCACCACGCCGAGCTCCAGCGCGTAGTGCATGTCGGGGGCAGTGCTCTTCGTCGCGCGCCGCAGATCGAAATAGACATGGAAGTAGGCGCGGATCGGCCGCTGTTCCGTCAGCCGATACTGCAGCGGGGTCACCGAATCCTTCCTCCATCGTGGCATGGTCAAAAAATACAATGCTGGGCCCCTTTCTTCCAAGCCGGAAATGTTGTGGGCGGCACGGGAGTTCGACTAGACTGTGCCCACGCGTGAGGTCAGGGCCGAATACGCCCGGTCGACTGCAGTCGACAGCTGTCGATTGCTATCGACTGCAATCGATCGAACAGGCAGACAACGGTTCAGCCTGGGCTTGAACCGGACCACAACGAAAGGAACACACAATGTCAGGCAGCAAGATCGTAATCGTCGGCGCAGGCAGCCGTCAGTTCGGGCGGGACATGGTGGCGGATCTTCTCGGCACCAAGGAACTGCAGGGCCGGGGCATGAGCATCTGTCTCACGGACATCGACGAGGAAGCGCTCGACGTCATGCACCGGTTCGCGAAGCTGCTCAAGGATCATCACGGCAGCGACATGGCGCTTTCGGCTACCACCGACCGGCGCGAGGCGCTGCCCGATGCGGACTACGTGCTGACCGCCGTAAGCGTGCGGCGCTGGGACCTGTGGGAGCAGGATTTCCGGATCCCGCTCGCGTACGGGTTCCGGCATGTGCTGGGCGAGAACGGCGGGCCGGGCGCGCTGTTCCATGCGATGCGCAGCCTGAACATCCTGATCCCGGTCTGCCGCGACATCGAGGAGCTGTGTCCGGACACACTGCTGCTGAACTTCACGAACCCGGAGGGCCGCGTTCTGGACGCGATTCTGCACCTGACCAAGGTGAAGGCGGCCGGGCTCTGTCACGGCGTGTTCAATGCGATCCGCGCGATATCCGAAATCTCGGGCGTGCCGATCAAGCAGCTCGAAGTGACCTCGGCCGGCCTGAACCATTTCTACTATGTGATGGAGGCGGTGAACAAAGAGACAGGCGAGGATGTTCTGCCCGCGGTCAAGGAGAAGGTCGCGAACGACGACTCGATGCCGACCACGCTGTGGAAGAAACTGATCGAGATCTACGGCTGGCTCACCTACCGATCGGACAATCATATCGGCGAATATCTCGCCTACGGCCCCGAGTTCCACGGCATCAAGTGGCGTTACGGAATGGAGTCGCGGAAGGTCACGGCGCGCCGGCCCGGCCCGCACGGCGACTGGCTGCTCGCGTACCTGGACGGCAAGCCCCTCGACAACAGGGCGCTGCGCCGTTCCGGTGAGATTGCGATTCCGGTCATCACCGACATGGAACTGGACCGCACGACCCGGCACGATGCGGTCAACGTGTTGAACGACGGGTATATCGAGAACCTGCCCAGCACGGCCGTGGTCGAAGTGCCCGCGACCTGCGACGGCAAGGGCCTGCACCCGATCGCGGTCGGCGCGATCCCGGAGCCGCCCGCCGCGTTCATGCGCACGCAGCTCGCAATCCAGCGGCTGGTCACGGAGGCCTATGCCACAAACTCCAAGAAGCTGCTGCTCCAGGCGCTGCTGCTCGATCCGGTCGTGAACAGCGTGACGGCCGCCGAAAAGATGCTGGACGAGATGCTCGAACTGCAGGCCGATTTCCTGCCGGCCTTCGAGTAAGAGAGTCCCCGCCGCACGCAGCGCACAACCAGACCGTACCGCAGGCGGAAACGCCTGCGGTACGTCAGCGATAAGCTGGCACTACTCTTACACGCAGTTCTTTCCCAAGCCCCCGCACCGGCACAGTTGGGGCTCAACGCCCAAGCTCAACGGTTACTGCGCTAGGGCCCATGCCTGCGCGGTCCGCCCAGAAAAGCACGATTTTCTCTCAGAAATCATGTACAGTAGCCCCGAAAACATGACGTATCTCTCATAGAAGACGGGAGCACCGCAAAACATGGCTATTTCCGAGGATATCCTGCTGAGATTGCTGCTCAAACACCGGGCCATGGTGCTCGGCTACATCATCTCGATCGTCCGCGATTCCGGGCTGGCCGAGGACATTCTACAGGATGTGTCCCTGCTGGCTCTGAAAAAGAAGGACTCGATCAACGACGAACAAGCCTTCCCCGCCTGGATCCGGCGAACCGCCCGGTTCGAAGCGCTCAACGCCGTACGCCGCCAGAAGAAGCTGCCGCAGCCGGTCGACGACGAGGTGCTGGACCTGCTCGACGAGGAATGGTCGGCGGCCGACACAATGGCACCCGCGGGTCGCGCCGTCGAGGCGCTCCGCAACTGCATAGACAAGCTCACGCCGCGCGCGCAGAAGCTCGTCAAGCTCCGCTATTTCGAGGAGCTCAGCGGCAAACGGCTCGCCGAGAAGCTCGGCCGCCCGGTCAACACCGTGTATGTCGCGTTGACCCGTATCCACAAGAACCTGTCGTCCTGCGTGCGGTTGCAGCTACAGCAACCGGCAAGAAACTAGCGAAATGAAAAGGCCCAACGACAACAAGAGAGACGGCGCGCTCCTGATCCTGCGCTATCTCGACGGGTTGACCCGCCCGGCCGAAGAGCGTGCGCTGCGCGACCGGCTCGCGCGCGAGCCGGAATTGCGCAGCGAATGGGTGGCCATCTCACGCCAGCATGCCGCGCTCTCCGAGATCCTGAAAGCCGGCCATCACGCGTCCCAAGAAGAGCGCGCCGGGCAAGCCGGCGTCGTCGATTTCGAAACAAGCCGCCGTGATCCCGCTGGCCGCCGTGCCGACGGGAGATCTCGTCCCCATCTACCTGCCGCCTCACCTCGTCCCTGGGGCCGGTGGATTACCGGGATCGCGGCGCTCCTCTTGCTCGCGCTCGGACTGTGGCTGCGCGGGCCTTGGCGCGTACCGGGACCGGCCGACACCGCGGCAACGCAACCCGCACTCACGGCAACCATTGTCGCAGTCGAAGGCGCCGCGTTCGCGCGAGGCCCGCAGGCCCGCCGCACAATCGCCGTCGGCGATCGGCTGCTCGCCGGCGAAATCCTGGTGACCGAGCACGCTGCGGCCTGCACCCTGACCTGCTCGGACCAAACCACGCTCGAGCTCGGACCGAACGCCGAGCTCGCGATGAATATCGAGCATCCCTCGCAAAACGCCAAACAGGCCGGCTCCGTCTCTCTGCAGCGCGGCGAACTGCGCGCGCACGTCGAACACCAAGCCAACCGCACGATCGCGTTCCTCACCCCGCATGCCATCGTCGATGTGGTGGGCACCCGGTTCACCCTGCAAGTCTCACGTGATACCACCAAGATTGCCATGCAGGAAGGCTCCGTCCGCGTCAGCAGCAGAACCGACCAAAGCACGACAACACTCAGCGCCGGCCAGTACGCTGTCGCGGGCGGCGGCATCCAACTCACCGCAATGCCGCTGCCCAGACGCGGCAAACCCAGTGCTGTCAGAACAACTGACGGCTTGATCGCGCTCTATGCCTTCCGCGAGGGCGCCGGCGAAATCGTCCGGGACAGCGCACCCGCCCAACCCGCGGTCAACCTGCGGATCCAGGAACGGCATGCCGTCCGATGGCTGCCCGGCGGCGGACTCGCCGTCGTCGCGCCTACCATCATCGAATCCGCCGGACACCCGCACAAAATCACACAGGCATGCAAAAACAGCAACGAGCTGACCCTGGAGGCCTGGGTCAAACCCAGACTGCCGCTCCCGCATCAGGAAGTCGCGCGTATCGTCACGCTCTCCAGGCATATCGGCGAACGGAGCTTCATGCTCGGACAGTACCAGGATTTCTATAGCTTCCGCCTGCGCACAACCGCCGATCAGTACGTCATCGGACAAAGCGCCGCCGTCATGCCGCGTGGTGCCTGTGAAACCAAACTCACACACCTCGCCGTCACAAGACATGCGGATGGTAGGATCCGCGCCTTTGTCAATGGACGCGAATGCCAAATGTTCGAGGGCGAACAGGGCAACACGCATCGCGCCCCAAGATCCGTCATGTCAGGAACCTTCGCCAATTGGGATCCCGCACCCTTTAATCGCCTCGCAATCGCCGACGAATTCCCCCCCTTCTCCGGAAGTCTACACCCCCGCGCCTGGCTCGGCGAAATATTCCTCGTCGCTATCTATGACCGCGCGCTCAGCTCGGAGCACGTCCGCCAGAACTTCCAAGCCGGGCACCTGCCCTCGCCCCTTCCGGCTCGCCACCCGCACCGCACCCAACTCTTCTCCAATTCGAGAAACTGAGAATCAATAGTGAGAACCAAGAACCCGACAGGATACCGTTCCTTGGGGAAGCTACCAGATATGGTAGTTCTTGTAGGGGTTTGCTGAGCGGGTGGGGATCGGCGTGGTTGGCACAGTAAATGCTTTAACTTGAAGCAGAAGTCGAATCCGAGCGAAGGAGACTGTCGAAATGAACCGAACACGCCCTGAATACCTTCTTCTCTTGGCGTTATGCTTCTTGATGATCGGGTTTCTCGGCTTCGCTCATGCAGCGACGACGATCATCCCGCGCGGGTCGAACTGGAAGTATCTGAAGGGGAGTGCGGAGGCGTCGGATCCGCGCAGCGACTGGCGTCTGTTGGACTTCGCGGATTCGGGCTGGAGCACGGGCAATTTACCGCTTGGCTACGGTCTATCGGGTTTGGGCACGACACTGAGCGACATGCCGAACAGCTACTCGACCGTCTTTCTGCGCAAGACCTTCACGTTGACGAGTGTGGACACGGACCTGCGTTTACGTGCGTTGGTAGACTGGGACGACGGATTCATCCTGTGGATCAACGGCGAGCGTGTACTGGACAAAGACGAGCCGGACGGCACGCCGCTGCACACATCGATGGCATCGGACTATCACGCGTCGGGCGTATTTGAGACCGAGGAGCTACCGGATCCGACAGAGTATCTGGAAGTCGGCCAGAACGTAATTGCGGTACAGCTTTTCAACAAGACGCTGGACAGCAGCGACGCGAAGATCGACGTAGAGCTCGTATCGTTCAGCAGAGTCGCGGACACGAAGTTCAGTCACAACCGGGGTTTTTATGACACGCCGTTCTCGGTGACGATCGTGACGGCGACCGCAGACGCAACGATTCGATACACGACCGACGGGACAACGCCGAGCGCGACGAACGGCGTGCCCTCGGTTGGCAGCGCGATCGTCTCGATTCCGACGACGCGCTGCCTGCGCGCCGCCGCGTTCAAAGGCGGCTGGGAGCCGACGGATGTGGACACGCAGACCTACCTGTTTCTCGAGGACGTGCTGGACCAGCCGGCCCGGCCGGCGGGCTTCCCGTCCGCCTGGCGCAGTTCGGAATACACGTCCAGTCCGCCCCAGACGGTAGAGTGGCCGGAATCGGTACCGGCCTGGTACGGCATGAACGCGGGCATGGTCAGCGGCAATCGCGCGGCGATCAAGACCTCGCTGCAGTCGATTCCGACGATTTCGCTCGTGATGCCCGTCGACCACTGGTTCGACAAGTATGTGGGGGTCTACCGGAACTGTCCGTCCAGCCAGTACTGGACGGGTGACAAGAGTCTGTTCGAGCGCGAGATGTCGATGGAGATCATCTATCCGAACGGGCAGGCGAACGATTTCCAGATCAATTGCGGGATCCGTCCGCACAGCCATATCCCGACGAGCAAGCGCGGGTTCAAGATCTATTTCCGCGGCGAGTACGGCGCGACGAAACTGCGCGAGCCGATCTTCGCGAACGCCGTACACCACGGCGACACCGCGGCGCCGAGCTTCGACCACTTGGTCCTGCGCCAGCGCGAGTCGTTCGCGATCGCGGACCAGTGGTACCGCGACTCGCAGATCTCGATGAACGGGTTCGGCGCGCGCGGCGAGTTCTATCAGGTCTATATCAACGGCCTGTACTGGGGCTTCCACTTCCTGATCGAACGGCCGGACGACCATTGGGCGGCCTCCTATTTCGGGGGCGAGGACAGCGACTACTTCGCGTGCCATCACGGCGGGAAGATCCCGCCCGTATGGCGCGCGGTGCAGATGGGTGACGGCGACGAGACGCGTTGGCGCTATTTCAACGACACGGTGGTGCAGTCGGAAGGCAACCTGGGCAGCGCGACCCAGTACGCGAAGGTCAAACAATACCTGAACGTCAGCCAGTACTCCGACTACATGGCCGTCAACCTGTTCGCCTCCATGCACGACTGGATGTACAACAACTGGTACGGCGGGAACCGGAACGTGCCGGCCGAGCCCGCGCAGTACTACTGCTGGGACGGCGACTACTGCTGGAACGTCGACAAGACCGTGTGGTCCGACTGGGGCTGGCAGCTGACCGGCGGCCACGAGGCGGGCTACCTGTGGACCAGGCTGAACGCGAACATCAATTTCCGGATGGCCTTCGCGGACAGCGTGTATCGCCATTGCCAACACGGCGCGTTGACCGAAGCGAACTCGCAGGCGCGCTGGGACGCGCTCTACGACCGGGCGGAGCCCGGGATCCTGGCCGACACCGTGCGCTGGGCCGACGCCAGAATGTACTACGCGAACAAGCACTGGACGAATGCCGCGAGCTGGCGAACCCTGATGGACGGCAAGCGCGCATACATCGCCGGCCGCCGCGATCGGCTCTACGCCCTGTTGCGGACGGCGGACGGCTCGCGCCAGCCCATGTACCCGTTGATCGATCCCCCCGAGTTTCAGCAGCACGGCGGCACGATCGGGGCGGGGTTCCGGCTCACGCTCACCAATCCGAACGGCGCCACGGGCTCGATCTACTACCGGCTGGACGGCTCTGATCCGCGCGACGAGGGCGGCGCCAGATCCGGCAGCGCGGTGTTGATCGCGAGCGGCGGCTCGACCGCACTCACACGCACGACCTACGTCAAATCGCGCGTGTACAAGAGCAACAGCACCTGGAGCGCGGCGCACGCGTGCACCTTCAACTACACGGCGCACTATCCGAACATCAAGATAACGGAGATCATGTACAACCCGCTCGGCGGCGGCGATTTCGAGTTTCTGGAGCTCAAGAACATCTCCTCGAGTCTCACGGTCGGGCTCTCGGAGATGACGTTCTCGGGGCTGCGCTATACGTTCGCGCCGGGCACGGAGCTGGCGGCCGGCCAGATCATCGTGCTGGCGCGCAACGCGACGGCGTTCGAAAGCCATTACGGGTTCGCACCGTTCGGAGAATACGCGGGCGGGCTCGACAACGGCGGAGAACGGATCCGGTTGCTCGACACCGACGGCATGACGATCACGACGGTGCGCTACAACGACAATTCGCCGTGGCCAGAGGCGGCGGACGGGGACGGTTACTCGCTGTGCTTCGAAGGGACCGGCGACCAGGACGACCCGCTGAAATGGCGGCGCAGCAATCTGATTGGCGGCAGTCCGGGCTACGACGAGGATCCGCTTTACGACATCGTGATCAACGAAGCCTTGACGCACACGGACCTGCCGCAGATCGACGCGGTCGAGCTCTACAACGCGGGTGCCGGCAGCGTGAATATCGGAGGCTGGTACCTGAGCGACACGGTCGCGGACTACAAGAAGTTCCAGATCCCGAGCACGGCCCTGAGTGCGGGCGATTATGCCGTGTTCGACGAGACCGATTTCGGGAGCTGGGCGCTGGACTCGCACGGGGACGAGGTGTACCTGACGCATTGGGACGGGACCGGGAACCTGCTGTACCTGGCGGAAAGGGCCTTTGGCGGTGCGGCCAACGGCATTGCGTTCGGCCGTCACGTGCGCACGGACCGCGAGGTCGATTTCGTGGCGCAGAGCGTCTCGAACACGTTGGGCGGCGCAAACGCGTATCCGCTGGTCGGTCCGGTCGTGATCAACGAGCTGATGTACAACACGCTCGATCCGGCGGACCCGGAATACATCGAGCTGTACAACGTCTCGGACAGCGCGGTGCCGCTCTATGATCCGGCGGCGCCCACGAACGGCTGGATGCTGGACGGCGCGGTCGAATACACGTTCTCGTCGGGCGACACGATTGCCGCGGGCGAGTACATCTTGGTCGTGCCCACCAACGAGACGGCGTTTCGCGCGGCCTATCCCGACGTGCCGGGCGGCGTACAAGTGTTCGGTCCGTACACCGGCCGGCTGGACAACGGCGGCGAAAGCGTCAAGCTCTGGCGGCCGGACACGCCGGACGCGGAGGGTGTGCCGCGGATCCTGGTCGATCGCGTCAAGTACGATGATGACAGCCTGTGGGTAGAGAGCCCGGACGGGCGCGGCCCGTCCCTGGAACGGATCGCGCCGAGCCTGTACGGCAACGACGCGGCGAACTGGTCGCCGAGCCTTGCGAGCAACGGCACGCCGGGCGCGCTGAACTCCGGTGTGCTGGTGGGCAAGACCGCGGGCTGGCGCTATCACGACGAAGGCGAGAACCTGGGCACCGGCTGGCGGCTCGCGGCCTACGACGACTACGGTTGGGACGATGGGAACGCACCGCTCGGCTATCCGGACACGAACCCGGCGATCGACACCGAACTCGGGTTCGGGGACGACCCCGCCGGCAAATACACGACCACCTACTTCCGCACGCGGTTCATGCTGGACACGGACCCGGCGAACGTGAACAGCCTGACGCTGCGCGCGCGCTACGACGACGGGTATGTCGCGTACCTGAACGGGCAGGAGGTGGCCCGTGGCGGGATGCCGGGCGGCGCAATCACGCATTACACGCCGGCGAGCACGGCGAACGGGTCCGCCGGCGCCTACGAGGAAAAGGACCTGGCCTCGCACATCGCGAAACTCGCGCAGGGCGTGAATCTGCTGGCCGTCGAAGTGCACCAGGTCAGCGCCAGCAGCAGCGATATTTTCATGGACCTGGAACTCGTGCACACCGCCTCGCAGCAGACCCCGGCGGCGACGCCGACGTTCAGCCCGCCGGACGGGACTGAGTTCTCCGGTGCAAGCCTGAACGTGACGGTCAGCACGGCGAGTTCCGGCGCGACCGTGTTCTACACAACCGACGGCTCAACACCGACGGACACGCATAGCGACGGGGCCGGCCTGAACAGTGTGATCGTGAACCTGACCGCGAGCCGCACGATCAAGGCACGCGCGTATCACGACGGCGGCGGGTTCGCGCCCAGTGCGGTCGGCCTGGCGGCATACACGCGGATCCTGCCCGACGTAGCCACGCCGAGCATTGACCCGGACGGCGGCGACTTCTACGGATCGGTCGGCGTCACCGTCAGCACCGCGACGGCCGGCGCCACGATTTTCTACACGACCGACGGATCCAGCCCGTCGCCCTCGAACAACCATGGCAGCGGACAGGACAGCGTGAACTTCACGCTGACAACCGACCGCACGATCAAGGCGCGTGGCTACAAAGCCGATTATGACCCGAGCACGGTCAGCACCGCCACGTTTACGGAACAGACACCGACCGTCGGGTTCCCGGCAAGCACCGAGACCGGCAGCGAATCGGACACGGCCCCTACCCTCACGGTCACGCTCAGCGGGACATCCGCGCAGACGATCAGGGTCGACTATGCGGCGACCGGCGCCGGAACCGCGGACACGCCCGCCGACTACACGTTTTCCGCCGGCACGCTCACGTTCCAACCCGGCCAGACCACGAAACAGATCGCGTTCACCGTCAACGACGACCGCGACATCGAGGGCAACGAAACCATCGTGGTCCAGCTCAACAACGCGGTCAACGCGAACATGGGCGCCGCGACGTTGACCTACACGATCAGCGACAACGATCAGCTGTTCGTCGCCTACAACGATCTGTGCTGGGCGACCGGCAATCCGACCCAGAACATCACGCTATACACCAAGGACGAGAGCGGCCTGCTCGTGGACTACGTTACCGGCGAGGACACGCCCGTGACCCTCTCGGTTACAGGCGGCGGCGGCGTGCTTCCAGACCGTGGCATCGCACCGAACTCCGGGACCGATGCGTACGACGTGTTCATGGCCGACGGCCAGGTCGGGTTGACCGGGCTCATCGAATACGGGTCCAACCTGGTCATGAATTTCAGCGGGCTGGACGCCGGGCTGCTCTACGAGTTCGTGCTGTTCGGGAACCGCGGTGTTTCCGGCTACGCGGGGCGTACCGCACTCGTTACGCTCTCCGGCGTGCAGCCCGGTTTCGAGAACACCAGCTCCGCCGGCACCACGATCAGCACGGTCACCTTGACCGACGACAGGACCGAGGTCGGCAACGGCGACAACACCGTCAACGGGCACGTGGCGCGCTACACGAAAATCGATCCGGGCTCCGACGGCGCGTTCGTCGTCACGGTCGAGGACAATGTCACGAAGTTCTATGCGAACGCGATCATGCTCAAGGCGCTGGAGTCGAACCTGCCCGTCTCGGTCCTGCCGAAAGGCGCAACCTGGAAATACCGGGATACCGGCGAGAATCTCGGCACCGCCTGGCGCGCGCCCGGCTACGATGACGGCGCCTGGTCCAGCGGGCAGGCCGGGCTCGGCTATCCGGACACGCGCACCAACGTGGTCACGGTCGTCGGCTACGGGCCGGACCCCGGCAACAAGTACATCACGACCTACTACCGGACCACGTTCAACCTGGACGTCGACCCGAGCAGGGTTACCGGCCTGAGCCTGAACGCGCTTTACGACGACGGGTTCGTCGCGTATCTGAACGGCACGGAGCTCGCGCGCGGCGGAATGCCGACCGGCACGATCGAATACGACACGCAGGCAATCGAGCATGACGGCTCGCACAACGCCTACGAGAGCAGCGACTGTGCCGCCCATATCAACACGTTGGTACAAGGAGAGAACGTGCTTGCCGTCTCGATTCACCAGGACTGGCCGACCAGCGGCGATACCGTGATGGACATGGAACTCGTGGCCAACAAGCCGGCCGGCCAGGAACTCGTCACCAAGATCGCGAAAGGCGCAAGCTGGAAATACAGGAAAGGCACGACCGAGGCCTCGGATCCCGCCTCCAATTGGCGCACCGTCGGGTTTGACGATGCCGCGTGGGCGTCCGGCCCCGCCCCGTTCGGGTACGGTCCGCTCAGCTACGGAACCACGTTGAACATGCCGAACAACTACGTGTCGGTCTTCCTGAGAACGGCTTTCTCGTTCGACAACCCCGCGCTGGTCAGCAAGCTCACGCTCAGCGTCGATTACGACGACGGGTTCATTGCCTGGCTGAACGGCGAGGAGCTCGCCAGGATCAATGTGCAGGGCGAGCCCGGCACATTCGTCGCGCACAACGAGACCTGCAGCGGCTACGTGTCCGGTTCGTCCGCCGCCATCACCCGGATCTTCCAGGCCGGCACCATGCCCGTACTCGCTCCCGACAACGTGCTGGCCGTCCAACTATTCAACAACGCATTGAACAGCGGCGACGCACTGTTCGACCTCGAACTGACCGCGCGGGAAGGCAGCGCGCTGGGCAGCGGTGTGGACACGGACCAAGACGGCATGCCCGACGGCTGGGAGAACACGAACCTGAACGGGACCGGCAACCCGCCGGACAACGACTGGGACCAGGACGGTCTGCTCGACGTCGAGGAATACGTGGCCGGCACCATCGCGACCAACGCGGACAGCTTCTTCGCGGTCACGGTCACAAGCGACGCAGGAAACGTGCTCGTCTCGTTTGCCGCGCTGCAGGCGGCGGGCACCGACTACGACGGGTTCGACCGCTACTATGCGCTCGAAGCGCGGGTCGATCCAGGGCCCAACAGCGCATGGCAGGGCGTGCCCGGCCATACGAACATCCTGGGCCAGGGCCAGATCGTCGTCTACACGAACACCAGCCCGTCAGCCAACGAGATCTACCGCGGCCGTGTCTGGCTCCAGGCGCAGTGAGCCGACCCGAAGGCTTGCGACACGCGCTCTCCAGCCAATTCGATTGCTGTCGATTGCTGTCGATTGCAGTCGACTGCTGTCGAATCGGGCGAGGCGCACCCGTCCTGCGGTTGCGGAACCCGCGCCGACCGCCGCCGCTCTACGCCCCGCACGCGCAACTCCCGGCGCGGGCCCGGCATTTCGGGCACTGCGGCACGCGCTGGCCAGCCGGGTAGCCCTTGGCTTCACTCGGCCCCAGAACCACAAACTCGGCGCTGTGCCCGTTCAGCCGAACCGTGACCGTGTTCCTGTCGGCCACCTCTCCCGTCGCGCGCACCCGGAACCTGCCCTGCCCCGCCGATGTGCACTCCCAACCGGCCGGCACCGAAAGCTCGACCTCAGGCCTTGTGTCCCCGTCAATGCTCACCGCGAGTTCCCGCTCGATGCCCGGCCGCAGCACCGGCTCGCCGCCGTAATGCAACTGCACCTCATGGCCGCCGGCCAGCTCCGTACCCGCATGGTTGTCCTGCTTCAGGGCCTCACGCGCCGCCTCGTTCCTGAACAGACGGGAAAGAAGACCGTCCGGCAGCTCCGTCTCATCGCCAAAGGCCAGCCCCTCCTTCTCCGACGCCACGCTCTCCGCCAACGTTACCGTCCGGTCGGTCAGCTCCGTCACCGTCTCCGGCGCATCACAGTCGCCCGTGAACTTGTGCAACACGATCCGCTCCCCGATCGGCGCACGCCATTTCTCCGGAATCCCGGCAGTCCCGCCCAGGATCCCGAGCAGCGAACCCAACGTCGCGCCGGTACAGTCCGTGTCGTACCCGCAGTTCACCGCCTTGCACAACTTGTCGCCGTAGTCCTTTCCATAAAGCCAGCCGATCACCGTGAACGCCGCGTTCGGAACCGCGTTGCATGGCTGCACCGTCGCGAATCGGCACGCGATCCGCTCGCGCGCCGCGCCCCACGTAATCCCGTTCTCGTGGCACCAGACCGCTTCCCGAACCGAACGCGCCAGATGACTCGAGAGCGGGATCATGTTCAACCCGATCCGGATCAGTGTCAGCGGGTCCTGCTCCACAAACGCCGCCGACTCGACCGCCGCCCAGAACAGCTCGCCGTTCATGCCTTCGCCGCCCGAATGATCTATCGCGGAATCCTTCCACGCCATCCGCGCCGCAGACTGCGGGTCGGCCGGATGCAGGCACGCCCAGATCTCGCTACGGATCGGAGAACCCATCTCGTCCACGTAGTAGTTCTCGAAACAGCCCGCGATCGGCGGGCGCAGGCCGCGCTCGAAGTTGCGCATGAAAAATCCGTACTCGTTCGGAGGGTACTTCGTCGCGTACCGGCTCCAGTACTCAGCAAACGTCCGGACCGACGGGTCCGTGCCCTTGTCCTCCAGCATCTTCAGCCAGACCAGCTGCAGATCCAGGTCGTCGTTCGGCGCCGATTTGTCCGGCATCGGCTCATAGAAATCCAAGGCGTGCGGGAACTTCTTGCCTTCCCACGGGCCGCCAAGCGTGCCCCCAATGTTCTTGCCCAGCCAGCATGCGTGCACTTTGTCCCGGTACTCTTGGCGGCTCAGTACGATGGGTCTCATGGTCGCTGTCCTCCCTTTGACAATTCACGATCGGAGATTGAAGAAGCTGTCTCTTCACTATCTCTGCAGACAGACTGGCCTCACACGATTGACAGAACCTTGACAATATCGACAAAAACAAGCAGTATATCGTCAGAGCTGGGACCGGGGGGGCCTGCTCCCGGAACTCGACTGCAATCGATAGCAATCGACTGCTATCGACTGCAGTCGACATGGCTTGGCCCCTTAAGCAGATCACTGGCACGGCGGCAAAGGAGCCCGGTTGTGGGGCGAAGAGCAAAACGCACCTTCTTCCACGCGCGGGACTTCTTCCCCAAGACGGGCATGGCGCTCTACGTTTCGCGCACCCCCCGGCATGCGGACACGGGCCCGCACGGCCACGATTTCACGGAGCTGGTAATCGTTTTCGCCGGCTCCGGCACGCACGATGCCGACGGCGAGGTCTACCCCCTGAGTGCGGGCGACGTTTTTGTCATCCCACAGGGCGCGCGGCACAGTTATCGAGACACGACCGACCTGGCGCTGGCGAACATCCTGTTCGATGAACGAAAACTTCGGCTCCCGGTTGCCGACCTCGGCGAGCTGCCCGGCTACCACGCGCTGTTCGCATTGGAGCCCAGGTTCCGCAAGGAGCACGGCTCGCGGAGCCGGCTTCGTCTGGGACCTGACGACCTGGCCGACGCCGAGGGCATCCTCGGCCGGCTCACCCAGGAGCTTTCGGCCAAACCCGCGGGCTACCGGTACGCGGCCACGACCCTGCTCATGGAATTGATCGTGCGCCTCTCGCGCAGCTACTCGACGGCACGCAAGCCCGAAAGCCGTGCGCTGCTACGCATCGCGAAGGTGCTCAGCTACTGCGAAACGCACTACGACGAGCCGGTCACGCTCGAACAGCTCGCCGGCCTCGCGCGCATGTCGAAGAGCACGCTGCTCAGGCGTTTCCAAGCCGCCCTGAACACAACACCCATGGCGCACCTGATCGCGCTCCGCATTCGCCATGCGTCGCGCCTGCTGCGCGAGACGGACCTGACGGTCACAGAGATTGCGTTCCGCACGGGCTTCTCGGACAGCAACTACTTCTCGCGCACGTTCCGGGCGCACACCGGGACGAGCCCACGTGCGTGGCGGCGGGGGTGAGGGGCGGGTTTCCTGTGTGTTCTCGAAGAAACGGTTGCTCGCGCCCTGCCTGCCTGCTACGCTCCCACGGATCGACTGCTATCGATAGCAATCGACTGCAATCGACTGCAGTCGACACGGCACTGTCACAACAGCCACATCCCAACACAAGGAGGAAGCCATGGACCTGTTCCGCAAATCCGCAGGCTACCGCTACCTGGACGCGTTCGTGCTGGCGAACGTCGTCGAGTTGGGCACATGCCATTTCTGCAATCGGTTCCTGAACCGGGAGAACGATCCCGGCGGCCGTACCTTTGCCCAGATGACGCACGCATCCCGGTCGGGGGCACGCAACTTCGCGGAAGGCTCGGAGCGCTTGAAGACTTCCTACGCCTCAGCCATCGAGCTTTTGGACGTGGCCCGCGCAAGCCAATGCGAGCTGCGCGACGACTACAACAAATGGCTCATGATGCAGTGGCAAGCGCCGTGGGCCACAGACAGTGCCGATTCACAGCGCGTCTACGGCGTGCGCCTGGACCCGCCCGACTACGGGAAAGACATCAACCGTGGCTTCTGTCTGCACATCATGGCACAAGCCAAGAAGTTCGAGAGCGATCTCTTCTCGGACGATCCCGTTGTGCGGGCCAACACCCTTCTGATCCTGATCTCCCGCACGCTGAACACGATGGACAAGTACCTCAAAAAGCTTGGCGACGAGTTCGTGGCGGAAGGCGGGTTCCGCGAGCGGATGAGCACCGTTCGCAGCGCAGCGCGCGCCCAGCAGGACGGCACGCAGGAGGAAGGCCCGAACTGCCCGAAGTGCGGCGCCCCCACCCGCTTGCGCAAAACGCGCGAGGGCAACCGTCCGTTCTGGGGTTGCTCGGAGTATCCCGCCTGTCGCGGGATCGTCGACTACCGGGAGCAGCCGGCTCCCGCAAATCGATAGCAGTCGATTGCTATCGATTGCTGTCGATTGAAGTCGAATCCGGGAGCACAACAGCGAGGGACACTCCCTCCCATGGCCCAGATTCCCTTTACAGCTGGGCTCCCCACCCTCTACGATTCCCGTTCATGCGCGACGCCCCCGAAATGGATCTCCCGAAGCTGCTCGCCAGCGACAGCCGGGCGTGGGACGAGTGTGTACAGCGTTTCACGCCCGTGGTCTACGCGGCGGTCAGCAAAACGCTGCGCACCTACAAGGGCGGCGCGGATCCGGACGACACGGGGGAGCTGGTCCAGAACGTGTTTATCCGGCTGATCCGAAACGAGTACCGGTTGCTCAAGAGCTACGACCGGCGCAAGGCCTCGCCGGTCACGTGGCTGACCATCATCGCGCGCAGCGTGACGATCGACTTCGTGCGGAAACGCAGGCTCGACACCGTGCCGCTCGAGGACCAGCTCGACGAGGCGGTTGCGCCCGATGCGCCGAAGCCGGAACCCGCGCTTGCCTTCCCCGACGACTTACTGTCCCCCCGGCAGGAACTGGTCCTGCGGTTGACCTACGAAAAGGATCTGACCGTCCCGGAGATCGCGGAATCGCTTCAGATCAACGAGCAAACCGTGCGCAGCACGAAACACAAAGGCCTCACGAAACTGAGGAAGCAGTTCCAGGCGCAAAGCGGGGAACCCTGAGATACGGCGCGCTGCCCGCAGCCGGGCGCCTTCGCGCTTGGCTTTCGCGCGCGGCGGGGGCGGTCAGGGCGATGGCCGCAGTACTGCAAGAAATAGCAACCGGACCGGGGATATAGCGGCAAAAAGGCCCGTACAACAGAGTGAAGCCGTAAAGAACCGGACAGCAGCAAAGCGATGAACACGGACAAACACAACTGGGAAGCCTATCGAGAGGGCCGGCAGCGCCCCAACAGCCCCTGCCCTATCCCCATCGAGCTGGCCGCCTATCTGGACGGCACCGTGTCCGAGCCGGAAAAGGCGCGGCTCGAACGGCATTTCGCACGGTGTGCTGCCTGTTCCGACACGATCGTGGAGGTCCGCGAGATCCTGGCCGGGCAGCCTGAAGCTGCGCCGGCGGAACTCACGGCCGGTGCCCGCCAGGCCGTACAACAGGCCCTGCGCCGATACCGGCCGCGCGGCCGACGATCCGCCTTGACCGTGCTGCCCGACCGTCCCGCAACACAACGGCTGCATGCTCCGTCGCGATCCTGGGGCTGGTGGATCACCGGAATCGCTGCCGCCCTGCTGGTCGGGATCGGGCTCTTCTTTTCCGGACAATGGGACCGTCTGCGCAGCGGACTCGCAGCGGCGCCGGTCGTTGCCGAAATCGGGCACTGCTACGGCAACGTACAGCTCGTTGCCAACGGCACCACGCAGCCGGCAACAGCCGGTTCGCCGCTGCGTGTGGGCGACCGCCTCCGCACCAGCGGTGCAGGGGCGAACGCTACGATTCTCTACGTGGACGGTACGAGAGTCGCGTTGGGCCCAAATTCCGACGCCGCATTGCGCGTACACTCTGAAGACCGCGGAAAACGCCTGGATCTCGCACACGGGACACTCGGGGCCATGGTCGCCACGCAGAGCGCGGCGCGGCCGATGCGGTTTGCAACACCGCATGCACACGTAATCGTGCGCGGCACGGAATTCGAGATGGCCGCCCGAAACGACCAGACGCGGGTCGGCATGAAGGACGGCACCGTCGAAGTGATCTGCCTGAACAACAGCCGGTCCGTCACGCTTACCGCCGGCTACCAGGCGGTTGTCGGCAAACAGATCGCCGTCATCGCGCCGCCCGACGTCGGACGGACCCAGTCCCTGCTGGCCGCTCGCAGCACGGCCGGACTCCAGGCACTGTACCTGTTCGACGAAGGAAAGGGCCGGGTCATCCATGATCGCGCACCCGCGCGACCGCCCTTGGATCTCGCGTTCCAGGATATCGGCGCCGTGAGCTGGATGCCCGGTGGCGGGCTTTCCGTGCGGCGTCCTGCCCTGATCGCGTCCAAAAAGCGCGCCACCAAGATCCTGCGCGCATGCCAGGCCAGCAACGAACTGACCCTCGAGGTCTGGGTCCGTCCCCATTTCGTCAGCCAGACCGGGCCCGCGCGCATTGTGACCGTCTCCGAGAACCTCGGCGAGCGCAATTTTATGCTCGGAATCGGCAACGCGAACAAGACTTCGCCGCAGGGAGCGTACGCCGCCCGGATCCGCTCCACCACCACGCCCGACGGCAACGGCCTTACGTTCCGCGCGTCGCTCGGCTCGGTCACCACTCGACTCCAGCATATCGTCGTGACCCGAGCTCGCCATGGCGAGGCGCGAATCTTCGTCGACGGACGGATGGCCGAACAGACGACGGTCTCCGGCACTTTCGCCAACTGGAACGCGACCTACCACCTCCTGCTCGCCCGGGAAGGCACCAAGAATTGGTGGCCCTTCCTGGGCGACTACCATCTTGTCGCCGTCTATAGCCGCGCGCTCTCGGAACGCGAAATCCTGCGCCACCACCAGATCGGCGTGCCCGGTCGGCCGCAAACCGCACGGAGGTAAAGCCCCGGAGTCGCCATGCCTCAGCTCTTCGCACCTGCCTGCCACGACGTAGTCCCGAGCCCCAAGCGCTCGGAAGGAAGGCGGGTCCGTGTGAGTCCGTGCTTGTCCGTGTTGAGTCCATCTCGCATGCGGCGTCCCCTGCCGCCAAACCAGCACATGCCGCGCCCCTTCCCGCCTCGCGTCTTCTCAAAACCGCGAGCGATTTTCCAAGAACTGCGAATTTTGGAGAGCCGCGCCACGATGGATTGATACGTTTTGGCAAGGATTCCAAGGTTTTGAGGTGAGCGGTCGGCTTGGCATAATTTTTGCTTCTTGTACACTAGGATTGTCAGGATTGTGCGCACCTAAGACAAACAGGTAGAAGAGGCAGCGCTAGATCGAGAAAGGAGAACGCCTGCATGAAGTCTTTCGGACATCGCTACCAGACGCGTTTCATTCTAGTCACGACCGTGCTGCTCGCGGTTACCGCGAGTGCAACAACGCTTGTGGACTCCGGCGCCTCCGGCTGGCGCTACGTACCGGGCACGGCGGAGGCCTACCCGGCCGACCGCACGGCCTGGCGCACGAACGGGTTCAACGACGCCTCCTGGACTTCGGCCCCCGCCCCGTTCCGATACGGCACAGGCAGCGGCGGCACGGTCTTGACAATGCAGAACAACTACTCGTCGGTCTTCCTGCGCAAGGAGTTCACGGTAGCGGATGTGAGTGCGATCACGGCACTGCAATTGCATGCGAAATACGATGATGGGTTCATCGTATGGATCAACGGCAAGCGTGTGGTCGACGACAACGAGCCGGGCGACGAGGTCTATGACGCGCTGGCCGACGACTACCATCCGGCCGACGTGTTCTACGAGTTCTCGATCGACAAGAACCCGACGAACCTGCTGGTCACCGGCGTGAACGTGCTGGCCGTGCAGGCGTTCAACGTGACATTGGGCAGCTCGGACTTCTATTTCGATGCGAAACTTCTCACGGCGGTCGCGGACACGAAATTCAGCCACGACCGCGGCTTCTATGACGCGCCGTTCACGGTCACGATCCGGACGCGCACGCCCGGTGCGACGATCCGCTACACGACGGACGGGAGCCGGCCGACCGCCAGTTACGGGCTGACCGGCGGCACGAACACGCCGGTCTCGATCCCGACCACGCTGTGCCTGCGCGCCGCGGCTTTCAAGGGTAGCGAACAGCCCGCGAACGTGGACACGCACACCTACATCTTCGTGGCCGACGTGCTGAACCAGACGGGCAACGACGCGACCCAGGACGGGATGGACCCTCAGGTGGTGACGAACCCGCTCTACAGCGCGACACTGGTCGATGATTTGAAGGCCATTCCGTCGTTGTCGATCGTCGGGCATCCGACCAACATCATTGTCGCGCAGACCGTGCCCGAAGGATTTGAAGTTCCCTGTTCGTTCGAATTGATCTATCCGAGCGGCGAGAAGGGGTTTCAGATCGACTGCGGCACCGGGCCGGGCGGCATGAGCGGACACATGGGCTGGACCTCGAACAAGCAGCAGTTCAACATGTTCTTCCGCGGTATCTACGGCCCGACCAAGTTGCGCTACAAGATGTTCGAGACGCTGGACATCGACCGGTTCGACAACCTGCGCCTGCGCGGTGCGGGCAACGACCGCTGGTCCGGAAGCTGGATGAACGAGCAGTACGGGATCCGCGCGCAGTTCGTACGCGACGAGTTCGGGCGGCGCACACAGCAGGCGATGGGCCAGGTCGCCTCGCACGGGCGCTGGATGCATCTTTACCTGAACGGCTACTACTGGGGCATCTACAACGTGGTGCACAAGCCGAACGAGGCGTTCATGCAGGCCTTCTACGGCGGCGAGAAAGAAGACTACGACGTGATCAAGCAGGGCGAGCAGGTCGTGGGGGGAGACAAAACGGCCTACGACGCGATGACTGCCTTTGCCGTGGCCAACAGCCTCGCGAACAACGCGAACTACAACACGATGCGGCAGTGGCTCGACATCACGGAGTTCATCGACTACCACATCATCGAGCACTGGGGCCCGAACGGCGACTGGCCGGGCAACAACTGGCGCGCGGGCCGCAAGAGCCGGAACCGCGGACCGGGCGACCCGCAGTTCACGTTTTACGTCTGGGACTTCGAGTTCACCATGGAAATGTCTTCCAAGGTGGGCGTCAACAGCAATGTCACAAGCAAAGGCATCGCGGACCTCTACACCCGGCTCGACGACAATCTCGAGTTCCGGGTCGAGTTCGGCGACCGCGTCCACAAGTGGTTCTTCAACGACGGCATACTCAGCGCGGAAGCCTGCTCGAACCGTTACGTTCAGTGCTGTGAGGAGATTGACCGCGCGATCGTCTGCGATTCCGCGCGCTGGGGCGATATCATCGCCGCGTTCGCCGACGACCCGCGCACACGCGCTTCGTGGCTCGATTTCAAGAACTACCTGCTCAGCGATTGGTTCCCTTACCGCTCGGACAACGTGATTCCGCAATGGCGCGGACGCGCTCTGTACCCGACCATCACGGCCCCGAGCTTCGACCAGCACGGCGGCGAGGTGGTTGCCGGGTTCCAGCTCGAAATCACGGCGCCGGCCGGCACGATCTACTACACGACCGACGGGTCCGACCCGCGGCTGGTCGGCGGCACCGTCAACGGCGCGGCCTCCTACGGCACCTCGCCGGAGACGGCCACGCTGAACAAGACGACGCACGTCAAGGCGCGTGTCCGGAACGGCGGCAGCTGGAGCGCGCTGAACGAGGCGACCTTCCACGTCGCGTTCGCCGCGAGCGACCTGCGGATCACGGAAATCATGTATCATCCGGCCGACGACGACCCGCAGGACCCGACCTATGAGGGCGACGACTTCGAGTTCATCGAGTTCAAGAACATCGGTGGCGCGAGCATCGATCTGTCCGGGTTCGAGGTGGAAGGGATCGGGCCTTACGTGTTCGCGCCGGGCACGACGCTCGCGCCGAGCAACTACCTGGTGCTGGTCCGAAACACAACCGCGTTCAGCAACCGCTACCCGAGCGTTACCCAGCACGGCATGTACAGCGGCGGACTCGCGAACGACGGTGAGAAGATCCGGGTCAAAGACCCGATCGGCAACACCGTCTTGTCCGTGCAGTACGAGGACCGCGAGCTGAACATGGTCGAGGCCGACCTCGGGTTCTGGCCGCTGGCCGCCGACGGGCTCGGCTATTCCCTCGTGAACGTAAACGTGACCGGCGACCCGGACAACCCGGAAAACTGGCGCGCGAGCAAAAATGTGAACGGTTCGCCGGGCGCCGCCGACGACACGCCCAGCTACGGGCTCGGGATCGTGATCAACGAGGTGCTCGCGCATTCCGACCTGTCGACCGGCGACGCGATCGAGCTGTACAACACGACCGCGAGCCCGATCAGCATAGGGGGCTGGTACCTGAGCGACCACTTCGATCGGCTCAATCCGGACCAGGACTACAACCTCAAGAAATTCCAAATCCCAGCCACCAATGTGCCGGCCTACGGCCGTGTGGTCTTCCACCAGCTGAACGTGCCGAACCCATTGGGGTTCGGAATCAAGGAAGACGGTACCGAGAACGTGTACCTGGCATCGGCGTCCGGCGGCAACCTGACCGGCTACATCATCGGTCTGAACCTGCCCGCCACCTCGAACGGCGTCAGTGTCGGCCGTCACCAGACCAGCGAAGGGCTCGATTTCGCCGTGCAGTCCGCGCGCACGTTCGGCGCCGGGAACAGCGACCCGCAGGTCGGCCC
>Ga0272441_10005449_pt1 | contig 22087 bp, 16 predicted proteins | sample SSMProp6N_FD_193582 | JGI IMG/M metagenome (GOLD analysis project Ga0272441, IMG submission 193582) | Marine sediment archaeal communities from Little Sippewissett salt marsh, Falmouth, MA, United States - SSM-Prop-6N | ecosystem: Environmental > Aquatic > Marine > Wetlands > Sediment ... | reverse complement strand
ATGCCTTACGGCAGGTTTTTGTTAATTTATTTTTGAATGCAATTCAAGCAATTGATGCTGATGGTTCAATCAGCATCAATTGCTCGGTGCACGGGGTAAGGTGTACGGGGTATGAGGAACCAAAAGGTTCTCCGCACAACGTAACCCGCACACCGCACACCGTTATTTCCATAAAAGACACCGGCTGCGGAATGAGCGAAGAGCAGCTTTCCAAGCTTTTTATTCCTTTTGAAACATCCAAAAAAGAAGGAATTGGGCTTGGTATGGTAATTACAAAGGAAATCATTGAGCTTCATGGCGGAACTATTTTGGCAGAGAGCAGAGAGGGCGGAGGAACTAAGTTAACAATTGATTTGCCGATTGAAGACAAGGATTAGGGTTTTGGGATTAGTGGATGGATGTCTGCAGCCGAAGTATCAATTGGCGCTATTGGGGATACGGAGTATATAAATCAGAATAAAAAATTTAAAATTGCATACTAATGGCAAGACACGTTATAATAATAAAATAAATAAATATATTCTAGGGGTTGGGGGCTAGGGGCTGGGACGACTCGCCAGTAACCAGTTCAAGTCCCAAGTCTCCAGAAATTACTTTAAAGGAGTATCATCTATGCCCAAATTATTAATTGTTGACGATGAAATCGACATTCGGGAGTTTGCAAAGAGTTTTTTTAAAAAACGCGATATTGAAGTCTTTACGGCCAGCGGCGGCATAGAGGCGCTCGAGATCATAAAATCCGAGAACCCGGATCTTGTGCTTTTGGACGTAAGAATGGAGGAGATGACGGGTGTCGAATTATTACACAAGATGCGCACCGAAGGGCTGGAAGCGAAAGTGATGATGGTCTCCGGCGTTGAGGATGAGGCAACCATCAAAGAAACCAGGGACTTGGGCGTCCTGGGGTTTATCCACAAGCCGCTGATTTTAGATGAACTGGAGAAAGTTGTTTTAAAAGAACTGAATCATACTGGGGGCTAGGGGCTGGTAGCTGGGGACTAGTAGCTACGACTAGATCCTAGTCCCCAACCACAAGTCCCCTAGTCGTTTTTGTTATGTCCATTCAAATCGATTACAAAAGAGAGTTGGAATCAGCGAGCAAAGGCATGATCATGATCCATGATCCCAACCTTTTGATCAAGCTGATCATCCGCATGATCGTCGGGAAGGTCAAGATCAAGCATGCCGGCATGATCCTTTATGACCCCGAAAGAGATACGTATGTGCTTAAGATCAGCAAGGGGGAAGTGGGATTCAAAATTCCTTCCGGTTTTGCACGTTTTGACCGGAATCATTCTTTGATTAAGATATTTTCCGAAAAAGAATACGACTCGCTGATGGTCAACAAAAATGCGATCCTGACACACGATCTGCAAAAGATGATCTGGCAGGAGAGCGTGATCAATGGAAGCAATGGCAGCAAGCAGCTTCTTTACGATGTGGGCAGGCAGATGCAGCTGTTTAATGTCGAGGCCTGTGTCCCGGCAAAATATAAGGACAAATTAATGGCGGTTCTGCTTCTGGGGGGCAAAAAGAATGGAGAGAAGTTTGAGCAGGACGAGCTTGATTTCTTTTCTGCTTTGGCCTCGGATGCGGCCATGGCCATACGCAATGCCCAGCTGTTTGCCAAAGTCCGCCGGGAATCAGAAAAGAATCATGATCTTTTTATCCGGACAACCGTTGTCTTGAGCGCGGCCATCGAAGCCAAGGACAAATACACCCGCGGGCACACGGATAGAGTGACCAGGTATTCGGTTGCCATAGCCCAGCACATGGTGGCCAGCGGTGTTGCTTATTTTTCCCAGGAGTTTATGGAAAATTTGTATCTCGCCGGAATTTTGCATGATATCGGAAAGATTGGCGTCCCCGAAGCCATTTTGAATAAAGAGACCCTGTTGACAAAAGAAGAGTACGAGATTATCAAAAAACACCCCGCCAATGGATATGAAATTCTGCATCCCCTTACAGAACTCAAGGACAGCCTTAATGGGGTTAAGTATCATCACGAGCGGTTTGATGGACAAGGTTATCCCGAAGGGTTAAAAGGAGATGAGATTCCCATTATCGCTTCCATTATTGCTGTTGCCGATGCATTTGATGCCATGACCACCGATCGTCCCTACCGCAAAGGCTTTTCCAAAGAAGAAGCCATCGATGAAATCAGCAAAAACATCGGCAAGCAATTCCATCCCGATCCCGCCCGGGCCATGATTGAGCTGTTTTATCATGGGAGAATTTAGAGGCGGGGACTGGTGGCTAGTATCTGGGGACTTGTAGAAACGGGGACTGGTGGCTGGTGACTAGGGACTTGAGTCAGTTGCCAGTCCCCAGTCCCTAACAACTAGTCCCTGTTCTCAGGTAATTCAATCACAAACGCAGTTCCTTTATCAACTTCGCTTTCAACTTCAATCTTCCCGCCGTGTTCTTGAATTATTTGACTGGTTATAGAAAGCCCTAAGCCTGTCCCGTTATCCTTTTTGCTGAAAAAGGGATCAAAGATGTGCTGTAAATCTTCCTTTTTAATGCCAAGGCCGGTGTCTTTGATCGTAATAACGGTGTGCGGTGTATGGTTTACGGTGTGCGACGTACCCCGTGAACTGTTAACCGTACAACGTACAGCAAGAATTCCTCCTTCAGGCATGGCATCAATCGCATTCAAGAATAAATTCAAGAATGCCTGTTTCAGCCGTGCTGGATCGGCGTTAATAAAAATAGGATTAGAGGATTGAAGGATTGAAGGATTAGTCGAGTCAGGATTAGAGGATTGATTAAGTTCAGGATTAGAGGACTTGAGGATTAAAGGATTAGCAGAGTCAGGATTAGAGGATTGATTAAGTTCAGGATTAGAGGACTTGAGGATTAAAGGATTAAGGCCAGTTTTTTCTGATCCATTAATCCTATAATCCTTTATTCCTTGTTCGAGATTTGTCTCTACCGTTATATTATTTTTTATAAATTCGCTGTTCAGAAAGCTCAGGGTGTCCGAGATGAGCTGGCTGATGTCTGTCTCTTTTAATTGAAGAGGAGAGGGTTTTGCAAAGTCAAGCAGTTGATGAACGATATTATCAATTCTATCAACTTCATTGCCTACAATTTTGCTGAATTTATTTCTAAACTCCAGGTCTTCCCATTTTTCAGGCAAGTATTCCGCAAAAGTTTTGATGGCTGTCAAAGGGTTCTTCACTTCATGCGCCATGCCCGAGGCCAGGGTAGAAATGGCTTTAAGCTTATCTGATTGGGCGACTTCTTTTTTGTAATGTTCGACTTGATCGGCCAGCTCCGATGTGGTTGCCTTAAAAAGCCGCTTGTCGACGAAATGCTGGATGTAATTTCTTAAAGGTGCAAAAATGCTCGCGATAATGAGTGCAGCGATGACAGACCCTATGCGTGTATCATAGCCCAGGATGCCTTGAAATACCCTTTCTAGCAGTAAGACTAATGTCAGAAATACAATAGAGATCAATGTGATTAATATAGAATAGACAAGACTTTTTTTCAGTGCAATATTGATGTTCATTAGTTGGTGTTTGAGGATAGCATAAGTCATTGTCGCAACCCAGAAAAGAGCCAAGAGACTTCCAATGGGATAGAACTCGATATTATATTTGGGAATATAGTCAACACTGGCTGCTATGATAAAAAAACTGCCTGCAAGAAAGTATTTTGCTTGCGCATTTTTCTTCTGATCCAATTTTTTTGATTGAATATACTTTAGTAAAAGATATGCAGGACGTCCCATAAAAAAATAGGAAAGGAGCATGGGAATGAAGTAAAAGGGGCCGGCCTTAGAATAATAACCGAAATAATAAGTATGTACTCCGGAGAGAAGATTATCCGAAAGATATAAGACAGGAAGAGAAATGAAATATATTGGATAAAATAAACGGACAAAAAATATTTCCTTATTCTTTATGTCGAGAAATATTAAAATAATTTCATAGAAAAGAGCAGAGGAAATAATGACAGTAAAACATGCTGTTTTGCTAAGAATTAATGCCAGATCATAAGATTTTATTGAGTAGGTAATGGAGTAGCAAAAAGGCCATAAAAAAAGAGAACCGCAAAAATACAAGAACAATTTATTTAAACGGGTTGATCTGTTCTTTAAAAAGACTAATATTCCCAATGACAATATAGAGATGCTGGAGAAAAAGGGGAGTATGGAATACGGGCTAATATGCATGTTATTCCTTTACATGTTTTTTCACCGTCGATAATATCTCTTCACTTTTAAACGGCTTGATGATGTATCCACCGGCCCCAAGCCGGACGGCTTCGGTGGCGGTTTCCACGCTTTTGTAACCGGTGATAATGATGACTTGTATATCAGGGCGATCCTCTTTTATCCTTTTTAAGACATCAAGGCCGCTTGCCTGCGGCATCTTGATATCCAGAAGGACAAGGCCGATATCCGAACTATTTTTGAGTATATCAAGACTTTGCTCGCCGTTGTCCGTCAAAATAAGAGGGAAGTGGTCCTCCAAGATCAGCTTGAGTGATTCCCGGATGCCTTCTTCGTCGTCACAAATGAGTATCTTTTTAGACGAATGGTTGGGTGTAGTCATGGTGGCTCCTCCAAATAATAATAGTGTTCGTAATAGTAGTGTTTATTGAGTTCTTTGGGTTCTTTGAGTTTGTTGTGTTTGTCGCGTCCCTCTTAAATAACTAATGAATTTCGAAATAAGCCTGGCAATTTTATCCAATTGCCTGTAGAAAGACTCAAATTCTTCTTGCGATATATACTTTAGGTCTAATGAAGTGTATAATTGGCTTTGAGATTCTGCGATTGATCCTTTCGCGATAAATAAGAATTGAATGAATTCTTTATTAGATCGTCTTGAAAAACCCTCAGCAATATTCGACATAATGGAGGTTGCTGAGCTGGTAACTTGTGATTTAAATCTCAAATCTCTGGAGAATTCTCTATTTCTGTTAGAACAATCATAAATTGATCTAACAAATATTCTGGCTTCTTGCCAAGCTTTTATATCTTCAAATTTGTTGATTTTCATATCTTTTCCTTTAACTCAATCAACACAACAAACTCAACCAACCCAATACACCCCCCCATACCCTTCTTACAATGCCACCGGTGTTGCCACCGAAATCAACTTGGCCTGTTTGCTGCCTGTATTTTCAAAATAATGTTCTTTGGATGAATCAAAATAAAGGCTGCTGTTTTTATTGAGCTTGAATGATTTTTCTTCCAGCACAACCTCAATGCTGCCCTCTAACACAAAAATAAACCTTTCGGAGCCTTGTTTATTTTGCTCGGGAGTGGTCCTGCCGCCTGCATCGATATTGAGAATGATCGGCATCATGCGTTTATTCATGATGTTTTTGGTCAAGATTTCGTAATTGGCCTTTTCATTATAAGTAAAGGTGTCCATCTTGGGCTCATGAACAAAATCAGCCGTTTCAGCATGGACGTCTATTTCTTTATAAAGAGAAGCGATATCTACCCCTAAGGCTTTTGCGATGTTTATATGGGATTCCAGCGTTCCTGTCATCTTGAGGTTTTCGATTCGGCTTAAGGTGGCCACCTGCACGCCGCTTTTTTGGGACAATTCCACAAGAGTCATGTTTTTTAATTTTCTGATTTCTTTAATTTTTTTACCAATAAGCATGCTCATCCCCCACATTTAGAATTATGTTATAGCTTAAGTGTATCATAAATTGTAAAAAAATCAAATTATATTGTAAAAAAATCAACACAATGTTTTATTTTTGATTTGTAACTTATTAAAAACAAACAAGTTGCATTAAAAATTTGATGAATCAACAATTAAAATTTGACAAATCATCAAATTCATGTTACACTTTATCTAGTTTTGATGAAAAGGAGGCTTTGAAAATGAAACAAGGTGATTACAAGGATGAGTTTTCTTCCAGCTTTTCCCGCAAACAAAAATCCCGCTTTTCTGCTCCAAGCAACACAATCGCGATTTATACGGTTTTAACGATTCTCCTAAAAATGAAAAAGGAAATGGGCCTTGAGATGATGTTGGAATATATAGAGAAATATTTGGCCTCCATAGACAAAAGATGTCCGAAGTACAGCTTGGCTGTTAAACAGGCGCTCTCGATCGTAAGTGTGGAGAAAATATTCAGGGAAGCGATTTATAATGAGGAAGAAGGATTCAGGGACTAGGGGCTGGGCACTGGGGGCTGGTTACTGGGGACTAGTTGCTGGGAAAAGGAAAAATATATGAAAATTAATAATTTTAGAGACTTGGAAATCTGGAAATCAGGGAAAGAGATTGCAAGAGAGATTTATAAAATTACTTGTGCATTTCCTAAGGATGAATTATTTGGAATTGTTCACCAAATGAGAAAATCAGCCATATCAATACCAAGCAATATTTCAGAAGGATTTAATCGATATCATAGCAAAGATTACATAAGATTTTTATATATCTCTCTGGGATCATGTGCTGAATTGGAAACTCAAATTGAAATAAGTTCTGATATTGGATATTTACCTAATCATACAAAGGATGATCTATTGGGGATTCTTGAGAGAGAATCAAAAATGATAAATAGTTTGATAGTAAAGATTAAGTTAAAGGATAGGGTTCGAAGCTAGTTTTTAGACTATTGTTACTATTCTCTGACCCTGGTCCCTGGCAACTAGTCTCCAGCAACCAATCTTATAAGGAAACAAATATGTTTTATCGATTACCTTTATATATCTCACTTCTTATTGCCGCACTCGTCCTTTGCGGATTTGCACCTTCTTATTCAACCTGGGAGAAAAAGGCAGCCGGCATTAATGAAAGTCAGATCAACTGCATCAAAGTCCATCCTGTCGACGAAGAAATTATTTTTGTCGGGACACCCAGGGCTTTATATCGATCAACAGATGGAGGGGGTTTTTATCAACAGGTTTTGGCTCTCCAGGGAAGCAAGAAAGGCATCAATTCCGTCTATGTGGATGAAGATAGGCCGGAATCACTCTATGCGGCGACAGATTCAGGTGTTTTTGTGAGTCAAAATGAGGGGGATAGTTTTCAAAAAATATTCGAGCCTCAGGATGCCGACAGCCGCCAGTGCCTTTCTGTCCTTGCAAACGATCAGTATGTTTTTGTCGGAACATTCCATGGCCTTTTTAAAAGGCCCTTGCAGAGCTCCTCATGGTTGAAGGCAAGAGGCGATTTGGGAAACAAAATCATTTTTCGTATACAAGAGGATGAGGATAATGTTTATATCGCCACATACGCGCATTTATATAGAGAAGACAAAAAGACGCAGGAAATGAATAAAGTTTTTCGCACTTCCCAAGAGGAGTACAACGGTGTTCTGGAAAATGAAAATTACACCGACACGATCAAAGAAAAACGAAAGATAAAAGACATCGCGATTACCAATGCGGGCATTTATTTGGCGACGGAAAACGGAATATTTTTTAGCAATGATAAGGCCGAGCATTGGAAGAAAGTCCAGAATGATGGGCTTCCCACAGAGGATATCACTTCCATTGCCGTTTTGAGCAGTGCAGGAAATTCCGGGAATTCCCTGACTGCGAGAAGGTCTTTTCTTGATCAAAAAGGAAATACTGAGGAAGGTCTTTCTCGAGATACCCTTCCCCCACAAAGGGTCAATCAACCCGGCTCCTTGAAAAAGGAGGCTGGGTTAAGCCACGGAATCAGGGCTTCTGGCCAAGATGATTTTGATCATTGGAACGGAGGCCCTGACCTTTTGGTGGGAACAAGGAAAGGAATTTTTGTAAAGTCACAAGGTCACAAGGACACAAAGTCACAAGAGCAGGGATGGCAAGCATTGTATAAAGGAATGGAGACAAATGATATTCACTGCGTTGAGGGTTCGGATACGGGGCAAATTTATGTGGGGACGGATCGAGGGGTGTTTGCCATGCAACAATCAAAAGGGTTTGTCAATGGAAAAGGTAATCGAACATGGGACATAGAGCATGGAACATCAAATTGTACATCGAACATGGAACATAGAACATCGAGCGATGGTCGAAATTCAATATTCGATGTTCGAGGTTCACATTATGAAGCTCTTATGAATAATTTTTCCAATGAACCGACGATTAATGAAATTCAGCAGCTGGCTATTGATTATGCAGAAGTTAACGAAGAAAAGATAAAGGATTGGCGAGCCCGTGCCAACAAAAAAGCCTGGCTTCCCAGCATGAGCATAGGTTTGGATATCGATAAGAATAAAACCATTTCCGATTCCGTCTGGGGAAGCTATTCCAGCGGAGGACAGCACTATATCGGTCCTGACGACAAAACTTTTTACAATAATCTTGCATGGGATATTTCCATGTCCTGGGATTTTTCGGAGCTTATCTGGAATAACGATCAGACCTCTATTGATTCGCGTTCAAAAATGATGGTGGAATTGCGCGAAGATATCCTGGATCAAGTGACGCGCCTGTATTTTGAAAGAAGGCGCCTGCAGGTGGAATTGTTGACTGAACAAATGGTGGAGCAACGAATGCTGATTGATAAAAATATGAGGGTCGAGGAGCTGACCGCCTTGATTGATGCGTTGACGGGTGGGAAATTTAGCGAAATGATGAAAAATGGAACATAGGATATAGAACATAGGACATAGAACATAGAACATAGTAAGAGGGGTAGAGATGGAAGGCAGGAAACGTTTAGGTTTATGGTTTGCGGTTCATGGTTTGTGGAACGGAACAAGGCTCAAGATAAACAAGGAAGAGAGATGAATGATACAAAAAAGCAGATATTAAGTTATAAGGACCTTAAAATTTGGAATATGGGGATTGACATAGTCAACAAAACATACATTTTGACTGATCAATTTCCTTCCGTTGAGAGATATTCCCTGTCGGCTCAAATGAGAAGGGCTGCTGTCAGCATACCATCCAATATAGCGGAAGGATTTATGAGATATCATAAAAAAGAATATATTCAGTTTCTCTATATCGCGCTTGGATCTACAGCTGAGCTAGAAACTCAACTATATATTTCTAAAAAGAGAAAATATGTAAAGGAAAATATTTTTAGCAATTTACAGGAAGATTTGGATTATGAGAAAAGAATGATGATTAATTTAATTAAAGGTTTAAGAAAGTATAAAAATGAGCGGTAGACGGATAATCTTTGCATGGAATCACTTTTGTATATTTTTTCGTACAACGTGAACCTCGCACCGTTAGCCGCAAGGAAAGGAGGTGATTGAAATGAAAAGGATTGCGTTGGTGATCATCTGTTTGGCTTTTTTGGCCAGTTCAACTTTTGCATTTGCCGCCGATGTTTATGTGACCAAAAACGGAAAGAAATACCACAAGGAAACATGCCGATGGATCAAAAACAGGGAGACGACAAAAATGGACGAAAAAGAGGCCATTGAAAAAGGGTATGAGCCTTGTAGCCGATGTTTCAAGTCCAAAGCCGTGAGCGATAAGTCAGCCCAAAAAGCAAAAGAAGTGGTTCAAAAAGCAAAAGAAAGTAAAAGTTAAATGTTGATTAACAGTGCAGGAAATCTTTTGATTTCCTGACTGCGAGAAAGCTCTTTTCTTTATGGAGGCAACGCATTAAGTATATAAAGGAAGATCTTTCACGGTGGGGAATCATCATGACAATGCTAAATGACGGGGCGTTCATATGGTTCCTGAAGACGGCAGAATGTCTCCTGGATTGTTGGGGTAGCGATTCGGAGGCAAGCCAAAATAAAAAGGGGAAAAGGGGATAACGTAGGGACGCCCCCTATAAAAGGATTAGAGGATTGAAGGATTAGAGGATTGAAGGGGATGGAAAAAATAGAGAAAAGCATAAAATTGAAAACATATAAAGATCTGATTGCATGGAAGAAATCCTATCAATTATGCCTCAATATTTATGAGCTAACAAAGACTTTTCCAAAAAGTGAAATTTTCTGCTTAAGCGACCAGATAAAAAGAAGTGCATTGTCTGTGCCTAGCAATATTGCCGAGGGATACAGCCGACATCAAACGAAAGAATATATTCGGTTTCTATATATATCCTATGCATCTTTAGCTGAACTGGAAACACAGCTTATGCTTGCAAAAGATTTAAGTTATATTGACTCTGATAGGTTTAAAAAAGCTCTTCATATGCAAAATGATGTACAACGCTTAATGATGGGATTGATTAGATCGTTAAAAAGAATGAATTCGATTTGAAAAACATTTTAAGCTTTTTGCAGTTTGCTTTAATCCTTTATTCCCATATTCCTTCAATCCTATGAATCGTTTAAACACAGGAGCCAATCATGTATTATTTTAATCCAAAAACCAAATACAAATTAAAATCCGCGCTTTTGCCTCTGATGGTCAGCGTGGTGTTTCTTTTTTGCGGGGCCAGTCTGAGCTTTGCTGATACAGATACAGAGGGACGTTCATCCCAAAAATTATCCACTCAAGAGTCTACATCCGAGGAACTCTCCGGGGAACAATCGGAAAAAAATTTACAGCAGGATGAATCTGTTGTGGAAGCTGCAGATAATTCTAGCGAAAGTCCTCCCGTGCAACCGCTAGGCCCAACAGATGACACGACCGAATCTGTTTCACTTTTTTGGAATGCAAGCTCTATAGAAATAAACCCCTCTACGGGAAGCGCCAATTTATCGATTCCCATTATGGCTCCTCCCGGGCGCGGAGGGATTCAACCAAATCTAACACTTTCGTATAGCTCTGGCGGACAGAATGGCATGTTTGGCGTGGGCTGGTCATTGGAATTGGGATCAATCATGCGCTCGACCAAATATGGCGTACCAACCTACGACGATGAACAAGATACGTTCGTTCTCTTTCAACAGGGGAGTTCCCAGGAACTCGTTGACATTGGGGACGATTTGTATCGCCCTGAGATAGAAGGTGCGTTTTTACGCATTGAGTACAACGGTACATACTGGGTTGCGACCGATAAAAAAGGAACGAAATATTTTTTCGGACAGACATCTGCTTCACGACAAACCGACGGCAGTCGCAATCTTAAATGGGCTTTGGATAAGGTTATTGATATTCACGGTAATTTTATGGAAATTACATATCATGCAGGGCTAAATCAAATCTATCCTGAACATATCTCTTATACAGACCATGATGATGCTAGTATGAGCGCTTTTGCCGATATTGAGTTTGTGCGTGAAACCCGTCCCGATATGGTTGAATCCTGGCGGTCAAACATGAAAGTTGTTACTGATGAGCGAATCAATCAAATTTTGGTTACCGCAGGCGAGGCACTTCAGCGTAAATATGTGCTTACCTATAGCCAAAGCCCGGATACGGGTGCTTCCCTTATTACAAACATTGCACTTTTTGACAATGCGGATAATAGCCTGCCGTCGACTTCGTTGTTGTATTCGACAGCCCCATGGAATGATCTGCAAAACCTTGGGACGTGGTCTCAAGGGGATATCAAAACAACTGGCGATGAGGATTTTTTAAGGCAGGGCGATTTCAATGGCGACGGATTAATGGATCTTATTCTTGCGGATAGTTCGAGTTGGAATTGGAATATCTTTTTATCCACGGGGACTAGTTTCGTCAATGCAGGTTCTTGGGAGCATGATTTCGTTGATTCCAACGGGGAAGATACGGATATCTTTGAAGTGGCCGATTTTAATGGCGACGGGTTAAGCGATGTTATCCACATCAACAATTCCGCCGGTACGCCTGATGGAAATTGGCCATGGACCATCTATTTGTCCACCGGCAGTTCGTTTATAAAAGGTGTATGGCGTCATGATTATGTTGATTTTTCAGGAGATGATGCGGACTTTTTGCGGATAGGAGATTTTAACGGCGATGGCAAAAGTGATGTGGTCCATGTTGAAAATTCGATTCCGAGATGGTATGGACTTATTTCAACGGGGAGCGGATTCTCGCAATACACCTTTAGAAACGAATATGTCGATCCTTCCGGTGGGGACCGGGATTTTTTTGAGATCGGTGATTTTAATGCTGACGGCAAGAGTGATATTATCCACGTTGAAAATTCATCAAGCCAGTGGCGTGTTTATTTTTCTAACGGCACGTCTATAACCAGTCAAGGCGTTTGGAAGAGTGTCTATGTTGATCCGACTGACGAGGACAGGGATGCTTTTCGTTTGGCCGATTTTAACGGTGACGGGCTTACAGATATTATCCACGTTGAAAATTCGTCAAAAAATTGGTATGTTTATTTTTCATGCGGCGATGGTTTTGAAAGCAGGGGGGCCTGGGTGGGGAATTCTTATGTTGATCCCACCGGTGATGACATGGATCAATTTATTGTCAGTGATTTTAATGGTGATAAATTAAACGATATCATCCATATTGAAAATTCTAGCACGAATTGGCGGTTTTATTTATCGGACGGTACGTCCTTAATTTACAAGGGTGTCTGGCATAGCCAATATGTAGACCCTTCCGGTGAGGACAGAGATATTTTAATGATCGGAGGGTATGAGGGAGAGGCGGCTCCACAGATTATGGTCATTGACGACGGGAATGATCAATGGCGGATTTACCAGCCCACCGATCAGGTCACAACCAACCTTCTAACGCAGACAAATAACAATATTGGCAAATCAACCGCTGTTACCTATATTTCTTCAAGCGCATTTCCCCATGAAGGTTATTTTCCGTTTAATATCGATATTGTTAAGGAAGTTAATGTTACGGAGCAAATAACAGAACAGACGTATACAACGGAATATGAATATGAAAACGGCTTATGGAATATCCCCAAAAGAGAATTCCGAGGGTTTGGCAGAGTCAAGATCATGGATGCAGATAATAATTATTCCGTATCGGAATTCGAACAGGATGATGACCATAAAAAAGGCCGCGTTTTAAGACAGTCAACTTATGATGCCCAGAGTCCCACTTATCCAATGGCCGAAACCATTAACCATTGGCAAAAGTCTCAGGTCGGCACAGATGAAAGTTATTTTGTTTTTCTCGATAAAAAGGATGTTTGTACCTATGAAGGGGATCCTTCCAAGCGTTGTACACGTGAAGAATATCAGTATGATCAATACGGTAACGTTACGAATGTTATCCAATACGGCGAGTATGATGTTGATGGATCTGAGGATATCGGCACCGATAGTCGTCATGTCACGACGGAATACGTCCACAACGACCAAGACGGTAATTGGCTGATTGGCTTTCCCAAACAAGTGCAGACCTTTGACCATGACGGTACGCCTATGCGCCAAGCATGGTTTTATTATGACAACAATCCTGGGTTAAATGATCCGCCTGTTAAGGGATTGCTTACAAAGAAAGTCAACTGGGATCCTGAGGGTGATGATCCGGAAACAGAATACACCTATGATACTTATGGAAATGTTTTAACAACGACTGACCCCAAAGACAATGTAACGACCATTGAGTATGATACGGATTTTAAGATGTTTCCTGTTTTGACTACCAATGCCCTCGGGCATGAAGTGAAAAGTGAATATTATGGAGTGGAAGGGGTTCCGTTATCCGGCGGTGGTTATTCGGGCCTTTGGGGACAGCTCAAATCAGGCACCGACCCGAACGACCAGATTGTTCAAAAATCCTATGATACTTTCGGGCGCAATGTGCTGGGTGTGTCTCCACTGGACACAATCGAATTTCCGACGACAACCACCGAGTATGTTTATGCGGCGGATCATTACAAGGTCAAGGCGTATCAAAGAATGAAACATGGAGAACCGGGCACGATCGATGCCGTGAGTTACTATGATGGCCTGGGGCGTTTGATTCAAACCAAGACCAGATCGGGAACAGAAAATCAGTACATTGTCTCGGGACAGGTAGAATACAATTCTTTGGGGAAACCTTTGTATCAGTATCTGCCTCGGTTTACGACCAATGATCTGGATACCATGGACCCGATTGATCCTCAAAAACCGCGGACGACGATGAGTTATGATGCGGTTGGGCGTGTGGTGCAGGTCGATAACCCCGACGGGACGTATGCCAATACCATTTATGATGATTGGAGCGTTGCCTCCATTGATGCCAATGGGCATCAGCAGGTCTCGTATTTTGATGCTTATGGACGGCTGATCAAAAAAGAGGAATACACCGGAGCCGACGGGCGATGTTCGTATTATCCTCAAGAAGCGTTTACCCTGTATGCCGCTACGCATTACAAATATGATTCGCAAGGGAACCTGATCGAAACAAAAGATACGCACGACAATATCACAACGATTGTATACGACAAGCTCGGGCGAAAGAAAACCATGACTGACCCCGACATGGGGTATTGGCAATACGGGTATGACTTAAACGGCAATCTTACATGGCAGATTGATGCCAAAGGGCAAAGGATTGATTTTGAGTATGATAAGCTCAACCGATTGGTTAATAAAACAGGCGATGGGGAAAGCGACCTGGACGTGGTCTACACGTATGATGATCCGTTGTATTTCTATACCAAAGGAAGGTTGACGCAAGTGGAATATCAGGCCTCGGGCCAGACCGATAAAACCGATTTTGAGTATGATGAAATCGGAAGAGAGATTCGTTCAACCAAACAGATCGGACAAAGCGACTACAATGTCATCCGCAATTATGACGCCTTGAATAATCTTAAAAATGTCGAGTATCCCGGTGCTGAAAAAGTCTATTACCATTACAATGATGCCGGGCAGATTGAGTCGGTTTCGGAAGCTGAAACACCTCCGGGCGATCAGTCCAAGGCCAGTCCATGGACTATGGACGACGGACCGTGGTCGTCTGTCATTCAATTGTGCTCATCCGTATTTGACAATTTTATTGAGCCGTATGTTCTCGGTGTGGGCACAGCGCATGCAGATGCGGACTCGGAAGGCAAAGAATCGGTTTCTCCCACAGAACTTACCGACTTGGTAGGGTATTGGAAGCTGAATGAAGAAGAGGGGGCTTCTACGGCGAGTGATACTTCGGGCCGAGGCAATCATGGAGAAATCATAGGGGCCACAGCAGGACATCCGGGTAAAATGGCAGGCGCTTTTCATTTTGACGGGACCGATGATTATATCCGAGTGGATGATTCTTCCAGTTTGAATATGACAAGCCGGATAACCCTGTCGGCTTTGATCCGATTGGAAAGCGTGGAGGGAAACTGGAGGATTATGCAGAAAGGCCAGACGGATGACCAGTATCGATTATTGCAGGAAAACGATGTGTTGAAATTCGATTTGGAGGGTGTCGGCACACTTGCGACATCCCAGATTCCGGCGTTGAGGGAATGGCATCATGTCGTTGCCACCTATGATGGTACGTATATGAGAATTTATATTGATGGTGCGGAAGCGGTTTCCAAGTCGGCAAGCGGCAGTATTGCTGTAAGCGATGCCCCCTTGTGTATCGGCAGCAAAAAACCGGGGTCTCCCGAACAGGACTATTTTCAGGGCTTGATGGATGAGGTAAAAATTTGGAAACGGGGATTGAGTGTTGGGGAAGTTGAAAATCTGTTTTCTATTTATCAAAGTCAGCTTCCGGATGCTCCTGTTTTAAATGATCCGGTTTTGGGAGAAGAGAAGATTGATTTAAGCTGGAGCCAGGTTTCGGGGACAGCCGGTTATAAGGTCAAGTATGGAACCGAGCCCGGCGTTTATCCCGATATCGTGGATGTAGGCGATACGCTTGAGTATAGCGTTACAGGGCTTCCGGCGGATGAAACCTATTATTTTGTTGTCTCATCATACGATGGGATCAGCGAAAGTGAAAATTCCAACGAAAAAAGTATTACCATCGATCCGCTAACGCCGCCGAATTTGACTGGAATCGAAGAGATCGACGGCGATGTTAAGCTGGACTGGGAAGGAACTCCCGAAGCCCTGGGATACAAGGTGAAGTATGGAACCACCAGCGGAGTGTATCCCCATGTTATCGATGTCGGCGATGTCGAGACCTGTACCGTCGAAGGGCTTGAGGAAGGACAGACATATTATTTTGTGGTTTCGGCCATGTATCTGTATGGCGAAAGTGATAATTCCAATGAGTTGAGTATAGAGATTTCTATCGGCGACGGCGATGGGCTGAAGGCGAAATATTATAATGGAATGAATTTTGAGACACTCGTAACAACGCAGATAGACAGCACTGTTGATTTTGAGTGGGGGCCGGATTCTCCGGCACCAGGGGTGGACAATGACCATTTTTCAGTCAGGTGGTATGGACAAGTTCGGTCTGAGTATACAGAAGACTATACATTTTATACAGTGACAGATGATGGAGTGCGTTTATGGGTCAACGATCAGTTGATCATTGATAAGTGGGTTGATCAATCGCCGACGGAGTGGTCAGGCAACATTAGCCTGGAAGCGGGCCAGAAGTATAACATCAGGATGGACTTTTATGAAAATACAGTTGATGCTACGGCACAATTATTTTGGTCGAGCTCAAGTCAGGAAAAACAGGTTATTCCGCAAATAAATTTGTACAGCTCAACAGGCCAGGCAGGGCTTCAAGCCCCGGTTCTCAATGATCCGGTTTTGGGAGAAGAGAGGATTGATTTAAGCTGGAGCCTGGTTATTGATGCGACGGGTTACAAGGTCAAATATGGAACCGAGTCTGGCGTTTATCCCAATGTTGTGGATGTAGGCGATACGCTTGCGTACAGTGTCACAGGACTTCCGGCGGATGCAACGTATTATTTTGTTGTCTTGGCGTATGATGAAGAAGAGGAGAGCGATCATTCCAACGAAAAGAGTATTACCATCGGGCCGTTAACGCCGCCGAATTTGACCAGGATCCAAGAAATCAACGGCGATGTCCAGCTGGTCTGGGAGGAAACTCCCGAAGCACTGGGATATAAGGTGAAGTATGGGACTACCAGCGGCGTATATCCGAATGTTATCGATGTCGGCGATGTGTGGACCTATACCGTCGAAGGGCTTGAGGGAGGACAGACGTATTATTTTGTAGTCTCGGCGGTATATCTATACGGCGAGAGCGACAATTCCAATGAGTTGAGTATTTATTTGGAGGAGACCGAGCCGCAGGTGTTTGTAAAGGATGTTCAGTACAATGCCTCCGGGCAGGTAATGCGCATCGAATATGGGAATGGTGTGGTGACCACTTATGAGTACAATCCTCTCAATTTGCGCTTGATGCGTATCTATTCGATTGATTCTTCGGAACAAGTTCTTCAGGATTTGAATTATCAATATGATGCGGTGGGAAATATTGTAGCCATTGATGATTTTGTGGAATCAGCCACGCAGAGTTTTGAGTATGATGCCTTGAATCGTTTGACAAAGGCCACCAATAATCAAACGTATGGCGTTAAAAATTACGTTTATGATGAAGTCGGAAATCTGCTCGAGAAAGACGGGGTTACGTATACCTATGGAGAGGGTGGGGCAGGCCCCCATGCGGTGTCCTCTTTGTCTGACGGGACAACGTTTCAATATGATGATAACGGCAATATGACCGCCAAACTGGACGGGGCCGAAACAACAGAGTATTTTTACGATGTGGAGAACAGGCTCAAAGAGGTAAAGAAAAATGGTGAAATTGCAGCCGAATTCGAGTATGATGGGGATGGTGGAAGGACGAAGAAGGTTTATTACCCCAGTCCCGAGTCCCCGGTCACCAGTATCTATATCGGCTCGCTCTTTGAAAATGCCGACGGCCAGGAGAAGAAATATGTTTACCTCGGCTCCAAGCGTGTGGCGGCCGTAAATGGAGCGGACACGTCGTTTTATCTGGAGGATCATCTGGGCGGTGTCAACCTCATTGTGGATGAGGAAGAGAGTGTCAATGAGGTGATTGAATATCAACCTTATGGCGCATTTGCCCGTCATGATTTCTACGGCGGGGCCCAGGCGGTTGCCGATTTCTACTTTACCGGGCAGAGGTTGGATGAGGGCACCGGGCTGTATTACTACAATGCGAGGTATTATGATCCGTCGTTGGGACGTTTCATTACCGCTGATACGATAGTGCCTCATCCAACGAATCCGCAGGCACTTAATCGTTATTCATATGCTGGTAATAATCCCATAAGTCACCTTGAAGATGGACATGGTTGGGGGAAATGGTGGAAGAAGGCGTGGGAAAATTTCACCTGGGCGGTTCGTCATCCATTTGATATCAAAGGTCAATGGGAGCGTTTAGTGGGTGAGGCAAACCAACCGGGCATGGCCCCAATTACTTCGGCGGTTATAACAGTTGCATCGTTCATGTTTATGCAGCCGGAGCTTATGTTCACAACCTCTATGTGGACAAGTACAGCTGCGAGTGCTGGCTCAGCCGCTTTTCTTGAAAGTCCAGCGGGACAAGATCTTGTGGACTGGACAGCTCAGAATATTTACGATAATATTCTGGGTATGCGTCCCAGCACAGCCAGAGTTTGGGCAAGTATTGATCTTGGAATGACCTCATCGTATATGATTGAACGCACAATAGCTAATATTATTGCTGATCCGGTTCAAACTAGGTCTCTCACAAATGATGAATTGAAAAAATTGTCATCAGATGGGTATTTTGCTGGTGACGAAGGTGCATTTGGTCCTTCCCTTAGATCAAAAAATGCTCCTTTTGATGAGATAAAAGGTTTAACCAAGAATGATAAATTAGTTGGAAGTTTTCAGAAGAGAACACTTAATGTTCCAGGATTGAAACAATTAGGAGCCCAGCATAGTTCTGCTAATGCTTTAGCTGTATCTGGTCCCCGATTGAATCCTTTTAGATATGCAACATGGGGTACTTGTCATCAAGCGACTAATATGACCTTACTTCAGGGAGGTATTTCATCAACGATTATGACTTTAGGACCATCTTGGGATATGTTTGTGACGACAGCCGTTTATGGGAATTACGGTGGTCAATTAGGGTACAGGATATATACAGGCGTAAATTCCAATGATGGGAGGAAATAATGAAGATACAAAAAGGATGTATAATTTTGTTAATTTTCCTATGGGGATGTAGCACTACAATTGCTGGCAGCAATAGTTTTTTATATTCGACACCTTCCGCTCAAGAAAGAGCTAAGTTTAAGGACTATATAAAAAAGGGTTACATTGAACTCGGTATGACAAAAGAAGAAGTTCGGACAAGTTGGGGTGAGCCCAAATCAATCAAGCAGAAGAAAACTAATGGTTATGATGAGATATGGATATATGTTCCTAATTGGAAATTTAAGGATCAAATGTATTTTAAAAAAGGAGTCCTTGTTAGGACTGACCCAGATTATTTAGTCGTTTCTAGAATGGAGGGGCATGGAATATTGCCATGATAAAAGTGGTGTCCCTTATGAGAGGGGTTGTCTCCTTCTCTTTTGAAAAGTTAGAAAAAGTTACAAAGTTGCAAAATGATTGACGTAGAATACCTAGTATCTATATACTATATAGTTATTTATTCCTTGATGCACTATGTCAAATAAATGGGAAAAAAGAAGAATGAAACTTAAGGGCTTTTTTTATAAGGCTCTGTCAATACTTTTGCTGCGGTATACGTCGTGGAATTCTATGCGTCTTAAGCGAGATATCCGTGTGCGTGCTATTGACCGGATCCATGTAGGATGCGGCGATGTTTTTTTGCCTGGTTGGCTTAATATTCTCTATGAGGGTCGAGAAGGATATGGGCGCGTTAAGACTTTTCAGGACGCAACGTACCTCAACTATAATCTACTGAATCCATGGCCCATTGATGATGAGACAATCTCATATATTTCCGGCAGTCATTTTATCGAGCATCTTGAATTAAGCGATGGAATTGTGTTTCTGCAAGAATGTTATCGTGTCCTAAAAAAAGGAGGGGTGGTGCGCTTAAGCTGCCCCGATCTTGAAACCTACGCCACGCAGTATGTGGCAAACAATGTTGCGTTTTTTAATCATCCCGAGATACAAAAGGCATGCTGTTTTAAAGATGCCGTAACTCCCGGCGAAATTTTTATTGCAAAGGCCTATGATAGCGGCGGGGCACACAAATGGTTTTACGACTTTGATTCACTGAAGCACATTGCCGAACGTGCGGGTTTTACCGCAGTCTACAAAAGAGAACGCTTAACCGGAGAGTGCCCTGATTTAGAGAAGCTTGAACCGCCCCAACGAGAGATAGAAACAGTCTATTGCGAGGCGATTAAATAAACAAAGAGAAAAGAGAAGAATAAGCAAGAAATAAGCAAGAAAAAGCAAGTAGACGTTGGATATCAGCAGACGTTGTATGTAAGCTTCTTTATTTGAATCGGTTATAAAGTAAATATGGGTTGTTGATAGTGCATTTTGTTTGTATTGTGTGTCTGTGAGAGTAAACTCTCCCCACACACAACACAAACAATAGGTTTCAAGTTTTTGCTATCATATCGATGGCTCTGCTTTAATCTTAAAAGCATTGATTAAAGCAGCAACGCTTAACGCGTTGAACTTTTTGTAGTTAGTTAGTGTTTGTTCATTGAAATAATGTTTTAGAGGAAACTCTTGCTTCGCTTCACTGCGTTACGCTCGCAGAGCGGCTAATTCTAACAACTTACGTTCTTCGTTTCGCTCATCCGTAAGTTGAAGAATCGCCGTGGTGAAATTGCAGCCGAATTCGAGTATGATGGGGATGGTGGAAGGACGAAGAAGGTTTATTACCCCAGTCCCGAGTCCCCGGTCACCAGTATCTATATCGGCTCGCTCTTTGAAAATGCCGACGGCCAGGAGAAAAGATATGTGTATCTCGGCTCAAAGCGGGTGGCAGCCTTAAACGGCACGGACACGTCCTTTTATTTGGAGGATCACCTGGGCGGCGTCAACCTCATTGTGGATGAGGAAGAGAGTGTTAATGAGGTGATTGAGTATCAGCCTTATGGCGCATTTGCCCGTCATGATTTTTATGGCGGGGCGCAAGAGACGTCCGACTTCTACTTCACCGGCCAAAGGTTGGATGAGAGCACCGGGCTGTATTACTACAATGCGAGGTATTATGATCCAGGCCTGGGGCGCTTTATTACGCCCGATTCACTGGTCCCGGGACCGGACAATCCACAATCGCTTAATCGGTATTCCTATTGCGGGAATAACCCGGTTAATAGAATTGATCCAAGCGGGCATGGCTGGTGGAAAAAATTCTGCGGATTTTTTGCTTCTATCATAGGAGTTTTTCTGGGTGCCCTTAATCCGTTTTTAGGAATGCTTGCCTATAGTCTGGTTTCAGCCAGCGGTCAAGGTGGAAATTTTGGGATGAATTTTGGGGCTAATTTTGCCAGCAGTCTAGTCGGTTGGGGGATTGGAACAGGCGTAGGAAAGATGTGGGGAGACGGATTTTTGTCAGGGTTGACTGCTTCTGCCTTAGGCGGTGCGGGTGCCGGGGCAACAACTTCCGCTATATTAGGCGGAGATGTGGGATTGGGTGCTTTAGGAGGTCTTGCAGGGGGTACTGTTGGTTTTTTGGGGAGCAAAATTTCACCCATGGGAGCTAGTGCTCTTGCTGGAGGTACTTCTGCAGAAATACAGGGAGGAGAATTCGGAGAGGGAGCGCTTCAGGGATCGCTTAATTCTGCAGGAGAAACAGTGGGGGGCATACTTGCGCCTGGTGAGAAATTTAATGCTAACAATGCAAAAGAAGGAGATATTGTGTATTTGAAACCGGACAGCTTGCAAGGACTATTGATTTCTTTGTTCGAGGGCGGCCCTTTTTCTCATGTTGGAATAGTGGCGAGAGATTCAAGTGGAAACTTAACGTTGGCTAGTACGAATTTTAAAGGAGACAATGGGTATACACCCTTGAGTAAGTATGAGAAAAGAGGCGCTTTTGTTTCTACCCGTTTTCGAGGAAACAAATCTGTAATTAATGCTGCCAAAGCTCTCGCTACTCAACCCCCGAGAATCAGCTACGGTTTTTTTCCTGGGCAGAAAGTTTGCTCCACCATCACTGCTGCTGCTTTAAATAACGCTGGTTACCGTGGATGGTATGGGATAGGTCCCAATACTCAAGCCATGGGATTCGGTTACCATCAATTTCACATGACGAGGTCATATGGATATTAAAAAATGCTTAATCTTTTTATTGTTGTTGGCAATGGGTTGTGCTCCGTTAGTGAAAACAAGTTTTAGTCATCGCCAAGAATATGTTAATTCTCATTCAGGGCTTTCTTTAGAAATAAAACAATCAATCCTAAAAGGTGAAGTGATGAATGGAATGACAAAAGAGGATGTTATTGCT